>Ga0209479_1000009_pt1:0-202500 | contig 860492 bp, 734 predicted proteins | sample DewCreD2012metaG_2_FD_184112 | JGI IMG/M metagenome (GOLD analysis project Ga0209479, IMG submission 184112) | Hot spring sediment bacterial and archeal communities from British Columbia, Canada, to study Microbial Dark Matter (Phase II) - Dewar... ... | reverse complement strand
GTAAAAATCTGCAGGACATGGGGGCAATCCGCAGGGAAGGCTCTCCCTAAAAAAGGGAGAGAACCCTCAGAGACTTTACGTTCGGTCCCGCTAGCCTATGCTTGGGGGACAATCTTGGTAGCCGTGCAAAAGCGATCATGAAACTTGAAGCACAATGGGTTGTGGGTTTTGTGGATGGAGAAGGATGCTTTCATATAGGCATCAATGCCCATCCCGAAATGAACACAGGCTACCAAGTGATCCCCGAATTCGTAGTGGTGCAGCACAAGCGGGACGTTCAGGTGCTCTATGCCCTCAAAGCTTTCTTTGGGTGCGGTGTGGTGCGTCTTAATCATGGCGACCGTATGGCGTATCGGGTGCGAAAGTTCGAACACCTGCGTCATCGCATCGTGCCCTTCTTTGAAAAGCACCCGCTAAAGACAAAAAAACGCCTAGATTTTATTGCGTTTCGGCGGGTTTTGCTCTTAATGGAGAAGGGTGAGCACCTAAACGCCGAAGGGCTTGAGCGCATCCGGAAAATTGCAGAACGGATGCATAGGCAGCGGGAAAGATAAAGTCCGGCTCCTCTGGAAACAGAGCGAGGTAAACCGAGCGAAATTCCTTGTCGGGTAAGTTCCGACCTGCACGAATGGTGTAACGACTTGGGCACTGTCTCGGCCACGGGCTCGGTGAAATTGTGGTGCCAGTGAAGACGCTGGCTACCCGCCGCGGGACGGAAAGACCCCGTGCACCTTTACTGCAGCCTGGCATTGACGCCGGCCAGGGCGTGTGCAGGATAGGCGGGAGGCTGAGAAGCCGGGGCGCCAGCTCCGGTGGAGCCGCCCTTGAGATACCGCCCTCGCTCTGGCTGGCGCCTAACCCACGGCCGTTATCCGGTCGGGGGACCGTGTCAGGTGGGTGGTTTGACTGGGGCGGTCGCCTCCTAAAGAGTAACGGAGGCTCCCAAAGGTCCCCTCAGCACGGTCGGTAATCGTGCGTAGAGTGTAAGGGCATAAGGGGGCTTGACTGCGAGACACACACGTCGAGCAGGGGCGAAAGCCGGGCCTAGTGATCCGGCGGTTCCGCATGGAAGGGCCGTCGCTCAAAGGATAAAAGGTACGCCGGGGATAACAGGCTGATCGGGGCCAAGAGTTCACATCGACGCCCCGGTTTGGCACCTCGATGTCGGCTCATCGCATCCTGGGGCTGGAGAAGGTCCCAAGGGTTGGGCTGTTCGCCCATTAAAGCGGTACGTGAGCTGGGTTCAGAACGTCGTGAGACAGTTCGGTCCCTATCTGCGGCGGGCGCAGGAGGCTTGCGCGGACCTGTCCCTAGTACGAGAGGACCGGGATGGACGGACCTCTAGTGTACCAGTTGTGCCGCCAGGTGCACCGCTGGGTAGCTATGTCCGGACGGGATAAGCGCTGAAGGCATCTAAGCGCGAAGCCCACCGCAAGATGAGGCCTCCCCTACGGGCCGTCCGAGACGAGGACGTTGATAGGCGGCAGGTGTAAGCGGGGTAACCCGTTGAGCCGAGCCGTACTAATCGCCCGTGTGACTTAATCCCTCCCCTTTTACAGGCAACGAACAAGGCGCACTGCGCTGCGCCGGTTTGCCCTTACCTTGTAGCGTGTCACATGTCATCGGTATGCGTCTCTGGTGCCTATAGCGCGGGGGAAACACCTCTTCCCATTCCGAACAGAGAAGTTAAGCCCCGCAGCGCCGATGGTACTGCCGGGTTACCCCGGTGGGAGAGTAGGTCGGTGCCAGGGACCCTTGGTTGACGAGCAGGTTGTGCTGCGACTGCAGCCCAGCCTGCTCGTTTTTTATTGCTTGCAAAAAATTGGGTAATCTCGGATAGAAGTGTCCCCTCGGGCGTACTCTTACCACTTGCCTAAACGCAACCTCTATGGCTGAAACGCTGCTCCAAGAACCTGAAGTCACGCTCGAGCTGGCCCGTCAACACGGCCTTACCGACGAAGAATACGGCTGGATCGTCGAAAAACTAGGCCGCACACCTACCTTCACCGAACTGGGCATCTACGCGGTCATGTGGAGCGAGCACTGCTCCTACAAAAACTCCATCGCTGTGCTCAAAACGCTTCCCCGTGAAGGCCCAGCTTTGCTGGTGGCAGCCGGTGAGGAAAATGCAGGACTGGTAGACATTGGCGATGGACTGGCCGTAGCCTTCAAGATCGAAAGCCATAACCATCCCTCAGCTGTCGAGCCTTACCAGGGAGCTGCAACGGGCGTTGGCGGCATCCATCGCGACATTTTTACCATGGGGGCCAGGCCCATTTGTGCGCTCAACTCGCTACGCTTTGGCCCGCTTGACAATCCACGCGTACGCTACCTGCTCGACGGGGTTGTACGCGGCATTGGCGACTACGGCAATGCCTTCGGCGTGCCTACGGTAGCCGGTGAGGTCTATTTCGACAAAGCCTACGAGGGCAATCCGCTGGTGAATGCAATGAGCGTGGGCATTGTGCGCGTGGGCCAAACCGTTTCAGCAGCTGCCCGAGGTAAAGGCAACCTGGTCTACATTGTGGGATCCGCCACAGGGCGTGACGGCATCCACGGCGCTACATTTGCCTCTGAAGAAATTAGTGAGGAAAGCGAAGCCAAACGCCCCAGCGTGCAGGTCGGTGACCCCTTTGCCGAGAAACTGCTCCTGGAAGCTACGCTCGAAGCCATTCAGAAGGGACTGGTTGTGGGCATGCAAGACATGGGTGCTGCCGGGCTGACTTGCTCTTCTTGCGAAATGAGTGCACGGGGGAAAAGCGGCATGGTGCTCCACCTTGAGCGGGTTCCGGTGCGCGAAGCCGACATGACCCCCTACGAAATCATGCTTTCCGAAAGCCAGGAGCGCATGCTGGTTGTTTGTGAACCGGATAAAGCTGCTGCCCTGGAGGAGGTCTTCCGCAAATGGGACCTGCACGCTGCGTGCATTGGCCAAGTTACCGACGACGGACACGTGCGCGTCTACTGGCATGGCCAACTGGTTGCCGATGTTGAGGCCGAACACCTGGTCCTTGGGGGCGGGGCACCGGTCTACCATCGAGAAGCCCAGCGGCCAGCGTATTTAGACCATACGTTGGCCTTTGATCTAGCCACGCTTCCTGACGTCTCTCCTAAAACGGCAGGGTCCGTGCTCTTGCAGCTGCTTAGCAGTCCAAACATTGCTTCCAAACGATGGGTGTTTGAGCAGTACGATACGATGGTCCGCACCAACACGGTAGTAGGACCAGGTCCTAGCGATGCCGCTGTCGTGCGTATTAAAGGTACCCAAAAGGCCTTGGTTGTCAAGGTTGACGGCAACGGCCGCTACGTCTACCTCAATCCACGCCGTGGCGGGCAAATTGTGGTCTGTGAGGCTGCACGCAATGTCGTCTGTGCTGGCGGACGTCCACTAGCCATCACCAATTGCCTGAACTTCGGTAACCCCTACAAACCAGAGGTTTACTGGACCTTTAAAGAGGCCGTGGCCGGTATTGGGGAAGCCTGCCGTGCCCTGGGGACCCCTGTTACCGGGGGTAACGTCTCCTTTTATAATGAAAGCCCTGAAGGAGCCATCTTCCCTACACCCACCATCGGTATGCTGGGCTTGCTGGAAGAGGTCTGCTGGGCTACGACAGCCAATTTCAAGCAGCCAGGCGACGTGATTTTCTTGCTAACCCCGGCCGCTTGGTTACATCGTAACGATCTCGGAGGCTCTGAATACTTGGCCTACGTGCATGGCATTACCGCAGGGGACGCTCCCCATTTGGAGTTAGCAGAAGAAAAAGCCGTGCAGGAGGCGCTGCTTACTTTAATTCGGGCTGGCCTCGTGCAGAGCGCGCATGACGTGTCGGATGGCGGGTTAGCGGTGTGCCTGGCCGAATGTGTGATCTTTTCGCCCGGTCTTGGCGCCACGGTTAGGATTCCTGATGCTGCTGCAGTGCGTCGGGATGCCTTGCTTTTTGGAGAAGCCCAGTCGCGGATTGTTTTTACAACCTCTGCTGCATCCAGTGCTGAAGTCTATCGGCTATTGCAGGGACGCCCGGTGCAGCTTGTGCCTATAGGAACCGTTGAGGCTTCAGAACGACTGGTGATGTACGTAGGCGAGACCCAGGTGCTCGATCTGGAGCGGGCTCAGCTAGAACAAGCCTATGAGGCTGCAATCCCTGCCTGGTTTCAGGGCGCCTAAGGGAAACCCATCCTATAGCGTCATGTTGAACCCCCCTAGACCTTGTGTAACTAGAAAACCATGACCATGGGTGAAAACGTTAAGTACGTCACGCTGACGGACGACAACTTTGAGGCCGAAGTGCTTCAGTCCGAAGTACCTGTACTGGTCGATTTCTGGGCTATCTGGTGTGGTCCCTGCCGCATGATTGCGCCGGTCATTGAGGAATTGGCTGCAGAATACGAAGGGCGCGCCAAGATAGGAAAGTTGGACGTCGATCAGAATCCACGTACTGCCATGCAGTATGGCATCCGCGCTATTCCCACGCTGCTCTTTTTCAAGAACGGACAGGTGGTCGATCAGCTTGTTGGCGCAGTGTCGAAAAAAATGCTTGTAGAGCGTTTGGAGGCGCTGGTAGGTGCCGAAGCCGCTTGACAATAAAACCACAATAGAGAGCTTATGGCGCAGCTAGAGGTGTCGGCTTTTGATGGTGTTGACTTTGATCATGCAGAGCACCGCACCCTGGTCATCATTGGCACGGGACCAGCGGGCCTGACGGCAGCACTCTATGCTGCTCGGGCCAATCTGGCTCCGGTAGTGTTTCGGGGACCAGAGCCTGGAGGGCAGCTCATCACAACCACAGAGGTAGAGAACTACCCAGGTTTCCCTGAGGGGATTCTTGGGCCTGAGCTTATGCAGCGCTTTGAGGAGCAAGCGGCGCGCTTTGGCGCAGATTTGCGCTACGGTACAGTAACTGCAGTGGACTTCTCGCGCCGACCGTTTCGCCTGCTGGTGGATGATCAGACGCCTATTTTAGCCGATGCGGTGATCATTGCTACCGGTGCCTCGGCCAAATACTTAGGGCTGGAAAATGAGCGTCGGCTAATCGGTCACGGCGTTTCCGCTTGTGCTACCTGTGACGGTGCCTTTTTCCGTGGGCAGGAAGTAGCCGTGGTAGGCGGAGGGGACACGGCTATGGAAGAAGCTCTTTTCTTAACGCGCTTTGCCACCCGCGTCTACGTGATTCATCGCCGAGATCAGCTCCGTGCTTCAAAAATTATGCAGGAGCGTGCTCTAAAGCACGACAAGATCACCTTTATCTGGAACACGATCGTGGAAGACGTGCTGGGCGAGACGGAAGTGGAGGGTCTGCGCCTGCGGAACGTTCAAACGGGGGAACGTTCAGAGCTCGCTGTCAAAGGGCTGTTTGTGGCCATTGGCCACAAACCTAACACAGAGATTTTCCGGGGTTGGTTGGAAATGGATGAGCAAGGTTACATCAAAACGCAGCCCGGCTCAACGCGTACCAACATCCCCGGGGTGTTTGCCTGTGGTGACGTGCAAGATCGCGTCTATCGGCAGGCGGTTACGGCCGCAGGCTCAGGGTGCATGGCGGCTATTGATGCCGAACGCTGGCTGGCCGAGCAAGCGTACGCCACAGCGCCTTCGATCCTTTGACAGGCTAGGAGCGGAACAAGTGTTTCAGGACGAACCAAACGTTTTCCTTGCGTTCCCGTAAGCGGCGATAAAAGTAGGGTAGCCATTCTGTGCCATAAGGCACGTAGACCCGCACGCGGTAGCCTTCACCTAGCAGCTGGCGTTGTGCTTTGGGCCGAATGCCATAAAGCATTTGAAACTCAAAACGATCGTGGCTGATCTGGTGCTGGGCTGCAAAGTGTTTGGTGGTTGTAATCAGATACTCGTCGTGGGTAGCAATGCCTGGGTAGCGTCCTTCGAGAAGTAGGCGTTGCATATATTCGATAAAACGGGCGCGAATGGTGGGCATGTCTTGATAAGCAATGCTTGGAGGCTCTTTATAAGCACCTTTGCAGAGGCGCACGCGGGCTTTTAAGGCGCACATGCGGGCTACGTCTTCACGGGTTCGCTTGAGGTAAGCCTGGAGTACGGGACCGACATGGTCGGGATAGTCAGGATAAACCGTTTCAAAAATACGCAACGTGGAGGCGGTGAGGTCGCTGCCCTCCATGTCGAGGCGGATAAACACGTTACGTGCCCGTGCTGCTTCGAGCAACTGGCGCAGGTTGTCCAGGCAAAAAGCCTCATCGATTTTCTGCCCTAAGGCAGAAAGCTTAAGCGAAATGTTTGCGTCACGCAGCCGGCCAGCGTCGCGTTCGTCGGCGACCACTTCGATAAGCTGCTGGTAGGCCTGCTGGGTATGGAGTGCTTGGTGACGGTTATGTACGTACTCCCCCAGCCGATCGACAGTGACGTAGAGCCCTTCGGCCGAAAGGGCCCGCAGCACAGGTAACGTGGCTTCAAGTGATTCAGCTGCTACAAAACGGCGCGCCAAGAGGAAGGGAAGTCGTACAGACATACGGCAGTTGCATAGGTTGCAAGCGCTTCCAAAAATACGAGATTTGGTAAACCTAATCTTCGAGGGCTTGCGAAAGATCTGCCAATAAATCATCAATGTGCTCTAGGCCGATCGATAAGCGGAGCAGGTTGGGGGGTGTTGAGGTATCGGGGGGTTCGATGGAGGCGCGGTGTTCGATAAGGCTTTCGGTCCCACCCAGACTGGTAGCCCGCATAAAGACGCGCGTGCGGGCAGCCACTTTCAGGGCACGGGTGGCATCACCGGCAACTTCAAACGAGATCATGGCTCCAAAGTCGCGCATCTGGCGACGGGCTACCTCGTGGCCAGGGTGGTCAGGTAGACCAGGGTAGTGCACCCGGATCACTCCCGGATGCTGCGCTAAAAAGGTGGCAATGACTCGGGCATTGGCGCATTGCTGGCGTAGCCGCACTGCCAAGGTGCGCAGGCCGCGAAGCGTTAGCCAGGCGCTAAACGGATCAAGCACAGCACCAGCGGTTTGTTGAATGGTGCGGATGCGCTCAAAAAATGCATCTGCTTCCCGGGCAATAAGCGCGCCGCCCATCACATCAGAATGCCCCGAAAGGTACTTGGTAAGCGAATGCAGCACCAGGTCGGCGCCCAGGTCCAGAGGACGTTGAATGGGGGGAGGAGCCCAGGTGCTGTCGACCACCAAACGTGCCCCCACTTCCCGCGCCAGTTGGGCTAAGGCTGATAGGTCCGTAATCTGGAGTAATGGATTCGAAGGAGTTTCTGCCCAAATCAGACGCGTGTTGGGACGCACAGCAGCACGTACGGATTCCAGATCGGAAAAATCTGCCGTAGTGTAAGATAAAACTTGTTTTACGAAAATCTTTTCAAGCAAATTTCGCACGCCATAGTATACGTTTTTTGGGATTAAAACATGACTTTTTACTTCTAAAGCCTGTAGCAAGGCTGTAGCAGCAGCCATACCTGAGGCAAAGACAGCGCAGGCTTGGCCACCCTCGAGGTGTGCCAAGAGCGTTTCCAGTTGATGGCGGGTGGGGTTAGCATGGCGGCTATAGAGATAGCCGCGTGGATAGCTGCCATCTGGGGCGCGTTCGAAGGTAGTGCTCAGGTAAGGTGGCGACACCAAAGCCCCGGTTGCAAGATCCGGCTCGCAGCCGGCTTTGGCGAGCAAGGTTTCGAGCTGCAAGGGCTGGTACATCTTTTGTAAAAAGGCGTGCGCGACATCAAGGCTTTCTCATCAACTACTAAGGGCATCTGTTTCGTTCCTTGAAGTAATGCTTGCTGATGCGCAAATGACAATGCCTTCTCGCCTGCAGCGTGCCAGGTCTTTGCTTCGACCGCTTTTTTACGTGACGCTTTATGTGGTGTTTTTTGGAGGAACATTGGCCGGACTAGGCATTGTCGGATTAGCGTGGTTGAAAGGCTGGGGGCTGCCAGTTATTATCTTGGGTTTGTTGCTGTTCGTGGCGGCTTTGGGGGCCAGCTTGTATCTCCTCAGGCACCAGCATTCCGAAGCCCTGGAAGTCTACCACGCCTTTTTTACGCATGCCCTGGAAGGCATTTTCCGGGCGGATCTTTCAGGTCGCCTGCTGGAGGGCAATCCTGCTTTGGCTCAGATGCTGGGCTATGCGGATGCAAAGGCGCTTGTTGGACAAAACCTAGCCCAGATGCTGGCCGATGAGACGCTATGGAGCCAATTGCGGTCTCGGCTAACGCTGCAGGGTTTGGTCTCAAACTATTACTTGCCGCTGCGTCGCCGAGACGGGAGCCTATGGTGGGCCCGAATGAATGCCTGGTTACGACAAGGACTGATAGAGGGAACGCTAGAGGACGTTTCGGCCTGGCAGCGCACGGAAGCTGCCCTAAGAGCCAGTGAAGCCCTTTATCGATCACTCTTAGAGCAGCTCCCCGTAGGAGTCTACCGCAGCACGCCAGAGGGGGTGATTCGGGCGGCCAATATTGCAGCAGCGCGCATGCTGGGCTACGATAGCGTTGAAGCCTTGCTGCGCGTAAATGCGTGGGACGTTTACGTGGACGTGAGCCAGCGAGAAGCGTTTTTGCAGCAATTGCAAGCCCGAGGCGAAGCCTTCGCGGAACTGATGCTGCGCCGTGTCGATGGGACGGTGGTCTGGGTGCAGGACTACGCGCGGCGCATTGAGGACCCCGAAGGCCAGGTGTACTTTGAGGGGGTTTTGATTGACGTGACGCGGAGCCATGCGGCTGAACAAGCGCTAGACGAAAGCGAGCGGCGCTATCAGCTGCTCATGGAGCAGCTCCCCGAGCCGGTCATCGTGCACGACGCGCAGCATATTCTGTACGCCAATCCAGCAGCTGCAGCGTTTGTCGGTGTGCAAACGCCTGAGCAGCTCATCGGACAGTCGCTTTACCGGTTCTTACAATTTGAAGAAGCTGATGCCCTGCAACGCTATCTGGACGTGGCTGCACGGCGGGGACGGCCCCTTCCAGTCAGTGAGCAAAAAATCATCCGCGCCGATGGGCAGGTGCGCGACGTCGAAGTGATCAGCGCGCCGATCACATATCAAGGACGGCATGCCTTTCAAGTGGTGTTGCGCGACATTACCGGGCGCAAGCAGTACGAGCAGCAATTACTCGAGGCCAAGGAGCGCGCCGAAGAGATTGCCCGACTGAAGTCTACGCTTTTGAGTAACATCAGCCATGAAATCCGCACGCCCCTGGCCGGTATCATCGGCTTTGCCGAAGTGTTGGAAGAAGAGCTCGGTGAGCCGCATCGCGAGCTGGCTGGGTTAATTCGAAACAGTGGACAGCGGCTGTTGGAAACGCTGAATACCCTCCTCGACCTTGCGCGCATTGAAGCTGGCGCGTTTACCTTGTGTCCTGAGCCGTTTGATTTGGTCGAGGAAATTCGGCAGACGGTGCGGCTGTTTGAGCCAATGCTACAAGATAAAGGGCTGCAGTTAAAGCTGCAGCTTCCAGATAAACCTTTCCGGGTCTATTTAGACCGCAACGGAGTGCACCGCGTTGTACTGAACTTGGTCTCCAATGCCGTAAAGTTTACCGATCAGGGCGAGATAACCATTACGCTTCGCGTAAAAGATGAATGGCTCTGCCTTGAGGTCAGCGATACCGGGATTGGAATTGATCCCAACTTTTTGCCGCACATCTTTGAAGAATTCCGCCAAGAAAGCGATGGGCTCACGCGCACGCATCAAGGTAGTGGGCTGGGACTGGCCATTACGCGTCGCTTGGTAGAAATGATGGATGGACGCATTGAGGTGCATAGCGTTAAAGGCCAAGGCAGCCGGTTTACGGTTTGGTTGCCTTTCCAGCTTTCGCAAAAAGCTTCCTCCCCTGCGGCTTTAGCAGATGGAGCCTCGCCGAACCAAGGGCGTTGACGTTTTGCTTGAATGCACTGATTACGTAAGGGCTATGAATCCAGAACTTGCCCAATTGCGTCGCGAATATGCCCGCCAGGCACTCGACGAAGCGCAACTGCCAGACGATCCGCTGACGTTGTTTCAGCAGTGGTTTAAGGAAGCGTTACAAGCAGAGGTGGCCGATCCCAATGCCATGGTACTGGCTACCGCCGATATTTCTGGGCGTCCTTCGGCGCGGGTGATGTTGCTGAAAGATTGCGATACCCAAGGCTTTGTGTTTTTTACAAATTATGAAAGCCGCAAGGGCCACGAACTTACCGAGAATCCTTGGGCTGCGCTGGTGTTTTGGTGGGCGGCTTTGGAGCGCCAGGTACGTGTCGAAGGACGCGTCGAAAAGGTTTCGGCCGAGGAGTCGGATGCCTACTTTCAAACGCGTCCGCGCGAAAGCCAGCTAGGTGCTTGGGCTTCGCCTCAAAGCCAAGTGATTCCCGATCGGGCGACGCTTGAGCATCGCGTGGCTGAGCTTATGGCCCGTTTCAATGGGCAAGAGGTGCCGCGTCCCCCTTACTGGGGAGGTTTCCGGTTAATTCCCGAGGTGATTGAGTTTTGGCAGGGACGGCCTGGCCGGCTACATGACCGGATTCGCTACCGGCGGACGCCACAGGGTTGGGTGAAAGACCGTCTGGCCCCTTAACCTCAGGGGATGCGGAGTTGTCGATCAGTAAGGTGCTCCACTTCGGCACGTTCCACAATGTGCCAATGCGGGGCGCTCAGCCTGCCGCTGCTGGTGCGGCTAAAAGTAGCCCGTAGAAACAGTTCTTTCGCCGAAGGTTGGGCTCCCTTGAAACTGAAAGCACCCCAGTGAAAGATCCAGTAAGCCTGGGTAGGGTCAACGCCTAAGCGGCGGCCAACGTGCTCAGCCAGATAGCGAGCGTCGGCTACCGTTGAAGGTCCAGGGTTTTCGGCGAGCTCCCTTAGGACGACCACGTAGGCGCGTTCGGCACGGGGTGCGGTTCGATAGAGCTGTACGCGACAGCGCCCTTCGGCTTGATACCCTTGCCAGACCCACAGCGTGTCGATCAACGGTTGGGCGTTTATCGGGGCGACCCAAAGCAGCCCAATGGTCAAGGCCATAAGCTGAATAGCGCGAGACATCAATGGATACAAATTGTCCCTAATCCCTAAAAAGGACACGCAAAAATGGCCTATGTAACCCTTATTGATCCAGAAACCCTAGCGGCCCATTTGGATGACCCCGCTTGGGTAGTGGTGGATTGCCGCTTTTCGTTAACCGATCCAACTTATGGCCGTCGCGCTTATGTACAAGCGCATATACCTGGGGCCGTGTATGCGCACTTAGAAGAAGATCTTTCAGGGCCAGTGGTCCCCGGAAAAACCGGTCGGCACCCGCTTCCAGATCCGAAGGCATTGGCCGCCACCTTTTCGCGTTTAGGGATCGAGGCGCATCTTCAGGTGGTGGCTTATGATGATGCTGGCGGCGCCATGGCCGCAGCACGGCTTTGGTGGCTTTTGCGGTGGTTGGGGCATGACGCCGTGGCGGTACTCGATGGGGGATGGTCACGCTGGGTTCGGGAAGGCAGGCCAGTCCGCAGCGGAAGCGAAGCGCGCGAACCGCGAAGCTTTAAGCCCCAGGTGCGTTCTGAGTACGTGGTGACAAGCGAAGAGGTGGCACGTGTGCGGACAGACCCAGCGTGGCGGCTCCTGGACGTTCGGGCTCCAGCGCGTTTTCGGGGGGAAGAAGAACCCATTGACCCGGTAGCCGGCCATATTCCTGGGGCCTTGAATGCCCCATTCGCCGAAAATCTTACCGTAGATGGGCGTTTTCGTTCACCTCAGGAGCTGGGTGCGCGCTTTGAGGCTTTACTAGGGCCGGTACCGCCAGAGCGGGTGGTCTGTTACTGCGGCTCTGGAGTTACGGCTGCGCATACGCTTTTGGCTATGAGCTATGCGGGGTTTCAAGGAGCGCGACTGTATGCGGGTTCGTGGAGTGAATGGATTACCGATCCGGCGCGGCCGATTGAGCGTTGAGAAAAAAACAAAAGCTGTTTGTTCAAATTGCAACTGTTGCCTAAAGGGAAATAACAGCTACGTCATTGTAAGGTGGCGATAAAGGGCTTCAACCTGTTGGCGAAGCTGCTCTAGCGATCCCGTGTTTTCTAGGACAAAATCGGCCCGTGCTCTCAGGATTTCAGGGGGGAGCTGGTGTTGCATGCGGGCACGTACTTTTTCAGGAGGAATACCGTCGCGTGCTACAACCCGGCGGATGCGCTCTGCTTCGGGGGCATCAACCACGAGTACATGATCTACTAGCCGGTCGGCGCCGGATTCAAACAGCAGTGCTGCTTCTAAAATCAGTAAAGGTACCTGTGCACGTGTGGCCTGCTTGCGGGCTTCTTGGAATGCGTGGAGCACGTGCGGGTGGACCAAGGCATTGAGCCGGCGAAGAGCGTTAGGATCGTCAAAAACGCGTTCAGCCAAATAAGCTCGGTTAAGCTGTCCATTGGGCTGGTAACTTTCGGGCCCAAACGCATCCAAGATGGCTTGTCGCAACGCAGGGTCCTCGGTCATAAGCCGTTTAGCTTCATGGTCGGCATAGAATACGCGGGCGCCCAGGGCTTCAAACAGGCGGCAGACTGTGCTTTTGCCACTTCCAATGCCGCCGGTAACGCCTAGGGTGGGGACTTTCAAAGCTGCCATGTTAGGGAAAAAGTGAGGTTAGGAAAGCGGCCGCGTTCACCGTTCCAGGCGGCCTTTCGGATGCGGTCGGCCGTGGCCGAAGGCAGTGGTCCATAAAGACGTCGGTGCACGCGTTGTAGTAGCAACCAGCCTTCTAGGGTAAACTGAAGCGCTTGTTTGGCCTGCCAGCGCAGGGCGCACGTTGGGCCAAACTGTACAATCCACAGCTGCCCAGGGCGGTTAACAAGCGCTTGTGTGCCTGTTTCTGTGAGGTAGGCCACAAGCAGGCTGGTCGCATAATCCTGGCGAAGAAACAGACGAAAACCGATGCTGCTGGTTAGCTCTGGGTTGCGGCTTTCCAAGCGAAGCCAGGCGGTATAGGTACGCAGCGTGTCAAACGGAATTTCAGCAAAGCGGCCCCAGAGCAGTCGTCCTAGGCGGAGTTCGCTATAGCTTCCTTGGAGGTGAAGATGCAGGATTGAGGTAAGCGCGTACTGCATTTCAAGGCGATATCCGAGTTCGCGGGCCGATTGGTCCTGCCGCTGGCGACCGGGTAATACAAAGTCCGCCACGGTATAAGCAGCGCGCACGTGACTTTGGAGGTGAAGCAAGGTGCGGGTGCTGGGCGCGAAGCGTAGGCCAGGTTCGAGGCGTAAAGTGCGTTGGACGTAGTTTTCGGCTGAGCGCGCGCTTTTCAGGTAAACCAGGTGGTAGTAGGTGGCTTCTAGGCCAATTTCGGCCTCGAGTGTTGAGGTCAGGCGCCAGCCCAACTCGAAGCGCGCCTGCTGTTGCAGTTCGTCCCGGTCGTCGAGGTTGACCTCCGGGGTGTCGTGGCGCAAGATAGTACTCAAAGCACGAAGGCCAAGCGTTAAGCGACCCGTTTTGAGGCGGCCTTGGCCTCCAAGCGTTAAATGCCCTCGGGCATAGTCGGCTTGTTGGAGTAAAGTGGCTTTTTGAGCTGCCTGGGCAAGCGGAAGGTGTTCTCGGTTGGTAAGCAGTCGCGTTTCTTCTTCAGCCCCGGTTTCGAGCATAAGGTGCAGCATCCAGGGATTGCGGCTATAGGTAAGTGCCGCGGTACCGTTGAGTTGGCGGCGGTTAAAGCGTGTGTTGAAAAACAAGGCATTGGGGGGTGTGTGGAAAAACCATACCTGTCGGATTACGCTCTGGCCTTCAAACCCAGCGGCAAACTGCAGTTGAGGCATCAGGGGGAGCTCCAGGTTCAAGCTGCCCCAGAGTGTGTCGTTGCGCGTGGCTTCAACGGACTCGCTCGAGGAAGACGGGTTGTTTCGGTTAAGAAAGGAGACCGCTTGGTAGGTGTCACGGCGCAGCCGGGCTGCGCGGAGTTGCACGTCAAAGTTGAGGGCATCGGATTGATGCTGAAGCATGCCGCTTAGGTAAGCGGTTGTCCGCTGTCGTGGGGTCAGTTGCTGCTCGAGAACGCCAGCTTCCAAGCGCATCTGCACAGGCCATTGGGCGGGTGGCATAAGTTGCAGGCGCATGCCCAAGGCAGGTCCATAATCGGTGCGCAAGGGGGCTTGGGTTGTGCCTTGAGGTGTGCCTGGGCGTTGATCCAATCCTAAACCTAAGGTAGGCTCAAGCCAAAAACCGGCATTAGGCTGATAGCGCAGCCCCGCCAGGATCTGCTGCGTCAGCACGCGACCTGCGTTAAACCAGAACAGGCGACCGCTGAGCAAAGGTTGGAGTCGCCGCGGTTGTGAAGCCGTCAAAAGCCAGCTTGCGGTCGACTCGTCGCGAAAGTCCAGGCGACCCTGCCCTAGCTCGTAAGCATCGCTGGTAAAGGTTTGATGCCAGCTGAGCTGCCATGCACCCCAGCGGGGCTGTAGGGTTAGAGTGGCTGCCCACCCATAGCGGCTGACGTCCCGCAAAAAGCTTGTTGCAACGGAGCCGACAGGTTGCCCCCAAGCCGGCAGCTGCAAGACAAGCAGTCCCAAGGCGGTCAGCCAGCGGTGCATGCCTTCAGCCCGGAGGCCAGCTAAACTTGCGGCCGCCCAGCAGGTGCAAATGCACATGGTAAATAGATTGCTGGGCATCGGGTCCAGTATTAAACACGGTGCGGTAGCCGCTGCGCGCAAGGCCTTCACGCTCGGCCATTTGGCGGGCTACAACAAACAGGTGACCAATGAGTGGGGCGTCTTCCTCGGTCAGCTCATTGAGCGAAGGAATCGGTTTGCGTGGAATAATGAGCAAATGGACGGGCGCCTGGGGGTTGATGTCGCGCAGCACAATGCACCGATCGTCTTCGTAGACAATCTCACCCGGAATCTCGCCGTCCATAATCCGCTGGAACAACGTTTTCTCCGCCATACCCTTGGGATTGGTTAGCTCCTTAGACAAAAAGAAAAATATAGCACCTGAGAAGCTTCAGTGCGCAACGTAACAGACCGGTAAGCTCACAAAACCCTAAGGAACGCTGCTTTCGGCTGCACGTTTGCCTTTATCGGTCCCTGCATCATCGCCCGGCAGCAGTATGCCGACCGTTTACGTAACGCGGCGCGTGCACTTTAATGCAGCACACCGCCTGCATAACCCAGCTCGCTCAGAAACCTGGAATCAAGAAACGTTTGGTCTGTGCAACCACCCTAACTGGCACGGCCACAACTACGTGCTTGAAGTCACTGTGGCTGGCGAACCCAACGCGGAAACCGGATTTGTCCTAAATTTGCGCGATTTAAAAGCCATTCTTGAGCAGCGCATCTTGAGCAAGCTAGATCATAAGAACCTGAATTTGGATGTCGACTTTTTACAAGGGATTATTCCGACAACCGAAAACTTGGTGGTAGCCATATGGCGTGAATTAGAAGACGCGCTACCAGCTGGCCGGCTATACCGCATACGTCTGTATGAGACCGAAAGCAACTACGTGGAATACTATGGCGACTAACAACAAGCAGCACGCGCATTCTGACGTGTGGCCTGAAGCCTTTGATGGACATCCAGTTGGACGCTATGAGCGGCAGGACCTGTACTGTCCGGAAGCGACAGCAGCCATCGAGCGGCATGTGCGCGAGATTTTGCGTTGGATTGGAGAAGATCCGGATCGCGAAGGGTTACAGCGCACGCCAGAGCGGGTGGCCATGGCCTTCCAATACCTCACGCAAGGGTACCACCAGGATCCTCGGGCCATTTTGGAGTCGGCCCTTTTCGAAGAGGATTACAACGAAATGATTCTGGTAAAAGATATCCAGATCTACTCCCTATGTGAGCACCACTTGCTGCCCTTCTTTGGGAAAGCGCACGTAGCCTATATTCCCAATAGGAAGATTGTTGGGCTTAGCAAGATTCCGCGGGTAGTGGACGTCTTTGCGCGGCGTTTGCAAGTGCAAGAACGGCTGACGATTCAGATTCGGGATGCGCTGGAATCGGTGTTGCAACCCTTAGGCGTGGCGGTGGTCATTGAAGCGCAGCATTTGTGTATGATGATGCGGGGGGTAGAGAAGCAGCATGCGGTGACGACCACGAGCGCGATGAGTGGTGCCTTTTTAAAAGAAGCAACACGCGCAGAGTTCATGCGGCTCATTAACGGAGGGTGATCTGTGCCGGTTGTTGTCATTACGGGAGCAAGTCAAGGCATTGGCGCTGCCATTGCGCAGGCTTTTGCTGAAGAACCTGCGGCGCAACTGGCGTTGGTAGCGCGCAATCAAGAGCGGCTGGAAGCTGTAGCCGCAGCCTGCCGGGATCGGGGTGCTGAAACCCTGGTGCTTCCTTGCGACCTGACCAACGCAGCTGCAGTCGAAGCTGTTGCGCGTAGCGTACTTGCACACTGGGGAGCACCAGAAGTATTGGTCAACAACGCGGGGTTATTCCGACCTGCCCCTTTGCGGCAAACCACGGTTGAGGAGTTTCAAGCCCAGCTTGAGGCCAACCTGACGAGTGCTTTTCTGGTTACGCGAGCGTTTCTGGAGCCGATGATTGCCCAGCGGCGAGGCCATATCTTTTTCATGGGATCGGTAGCTTCGCTCAAAGCTTATCCAGGCAGCGTTGCCTATTGTGCAGCCAAACATGGGTTGCTGGGTCTGGCGAGGGTAGTGCGTGAAGAGACACGCCAGCTTGGGTTACGCGTGACGGTCGTGCTACCGGGAGCGACTTACACCCCCAGTTGGACAGGGGTGGACCTGCCCGAGACGCGTTTTATGCCAGCAGAAGATATTGCGCGGGCTGTACGCGACATTTACCACCTTTCAGCCCGAACAGTCGTCGAAGAAATTTTGCTCAGACCGCAAGAAGGAGATGTGTAAAGGATCTTGGCCTAATCCTGCAAAATGCGCTGCTGTACGGCTTTGCCCAATGCTTCCAGCCGGTCGCTGATGCGTACAGGATAAGGTGGATCCGCCTCTTCCAGGCTAAGCAGATGCTTAGGTAAGCGGCGCAAGCCTTCCTGAGCCCGCTGGCGGGCTGCCTCGAGCGTTTGCTTGCCTGCTTCAGTACGTTTCCCCTGACGCATCACGCATGCGAGCAACGGTTCGCCCTCAGGAAACGTCTCGTCACTGCAGGCAATCAGGTCATAAGCAGCTTCGCCTGCCTCATTGTAAAACCGAAATACCTGCTTGCGACCAGGAAGGTTGGCTTTTTCCAAAGAGAGTTTCATGCGGCCTTCCCCTTGGAATTCACTTAGTTTGTAGGCGCTGTCAAGATAGGGCCGGTCACTGAGGGTACCCATACGGGTGCCTACGCCAAAGCCATCGATAGGTGCGCCTTGCGCTAGCAGTTCCGCGATGCGGTATTCGTCTAAGCTACCACTAACAAAGATTTTTACGTGGTTTAGGCCCGATGCATCGAGCAATTGCCGTGCTTGGCGGGCTAGCGTAGCCAGGTCGCCCGAATCAAGGCGAATGGCTCCAACAGAAAACCGCTCCCCGTACTTCTGATGCAATGCGATGACTTTACGGACGCCCTCGAGCGTGTCGTAGGTGTCTACCAAGAGCGTTGTGCCAGGATACAGCTGCGCAAAAGCCCAGAAGGCCTCTTCTTCTGTCGGATGTGCTTCGATGTAGCTATGGGCCATCGTACCCGTGACCGGCACGCCGTACTGCTGGCCGCCCAAAACCAGCGAAGTCGCTTGCACGCCCGCAATGTAGTAAGCCCGCACGGCTTTAAGCGCCGCGTCCGCGCCATGCATGCGGCGCGCGCCAAAGTCGACCACCAAGCGACCCTGCGCAGCCTGCACCACACGGCTGGCTTTAGAAGCTATGCCGGTCTGAAACGTGATCTGATTAAGCACAAAAGTTTCAATTAACTGGGCTTGGCCAATCGGAGCTACGACTTGCAAGAGCGGCTCGCCAGCAAACACTGGGGTGCCTTCGGGAACGGCATAAACGTCGCCTGTAAAACGCAACTGGGCAAGATACGCTAAAAAGTCGGGTTTAAAGCGACCAAGTGAGCTGAGGTAGTCGAGCGCCTCAGGCGTGAACCGGAACGTTTCTAGATAATGCAGCACAGTATCGAGCCCGCAGGCTAGCAGGTAATTACGGCCAGGGATTTGACGAATGAACAAGTCAAACGTGGCCGTAGCCGTGTCCAGGCCTTCGCACCAGTAGGCCTGCAGCATGGTTAGCTCATACAAGTCGGTAAATAAAGCCGCATTGCTATCCGAAACCCAGCTCATAGAAAAGATGGCTTTTCTTAAAAAAATACGGCGCTTCCCTGTCAATACTGTGCAGGTAGATCTGGCAATGCGTTGTTTTGCGAACTTTTAAAGATTGCGATGTGAGCAGAATGGCATTCTTGTTGTGGAGCTAAGTTTGGGTAACCAATCCTGTCTTCTTATGGCTGGACCGTTCATTGTGATTACGCCGGATGAGGCGACGGTGCAGGAAGTGGCGCAGCATTTACAGCCGCTTGAACTACAGCCTTTATTGCACTTCCGCACGTTACAAGAATGGATTCGTTACGAGCAAAATACCGAGACTGCACCAGCTGCCCTGATTTTATTAGCGCTGGCTTTACCGGACAGCGAAGGGTTGGATGCCTTTGCAGAAGTAAAACTACGTGCTATCCAGACGCCTGTAATTGCGTTACTGCGCCGTGAAGAGGCCATGCTTGGGATTCATCTGTTGCAAATGGGGGCAGCCGATTATCTTTTTCGGGACGAGCTGTGCGCCTTGTTGCTGCAGCATGTCGTGGCGCGCGCACTTGAGCGCCAAAAGCTACAAAACGCGCTTTCTGAATATTTGCAAGAGCTGTATGCCAGTGAGTCGCGATTCCGGGCTATTCTACGGCATTATCCCGATGGGCTGCTGGTATTGGATGAAGCCGGCCGGGTTTTGCTGGCTAATAGTGAAGCCTGCCGCTTGTTGATGCTTGCGGAGACCGAACTGGTCGGGCAAAGCATAGAGGCCCTTTTTAGGGTTTCTGAGCCGGGCTTTGTCGTGGTTGAGGCACTACAAGGATTGCGAAAATTGCGTATGCAGGAAATTGCTTGTGAAGAAGATGGCTGCCGCTTGGTACTGTTGCGTGAACCAACGCCTGCAGAGCAAGGGGTAGGCGTTTCGGCAGGACTGTTCACCATGCCTGCGTAAACATAGGCTGAGGCGCTATAGCCTTGGCGTACTTTTAATTCAGGCGCGGATCTTCAGGAAAGTTTGCCAGGAGGGCATATTCACCACCCATGCTGCGCAGCACCTGCCGCCACAACTGAAGAGGATCGTTTTGAAACACATGATGAGCTTGAGCGGGGGCTAGCAACCATCCCCCGGCTTCATATTCTGCTTCAAGTTGTCCAGGCGCCCATCCAGCATAACCCAAAAAACAGCGTATGCGTTCTGGTTCAGGAGGATCCGTGCGGAGTTTCTCCAACAAGGCCTCAACTTCGCCTCCCCAATAGACCCCGTCGGTTACTTGCTGGGCATTCGGGATGGTTTCCCCCAGTTGGTGCAGGATGTGCAGCGTGTCGGGCTGCACTGGCCCCCCCAGGGATAGCGGATAATTGACCGGCACCTCGAGCACGTCGCGTAACGTGAGCGTGACGGGACGGTTTAAAATCAACCCAAAGCTTCCTTCAGCATCATGCGCACACAGCAAAACTACCGTACGCCAGAAGTTGGGATCTCGAAGCATCGGGGGCGCAACGAGCAAGATGCCCGGACGTAACGCAAGCGGAGGATTCATCGGCTCACGACTTCTAAGGCTGTTTAGGCTGTTGGAGCAAAGCCTTGAGTGCGCCGCACCACCAGTCGGCGTTGCGCGTAATCGTAGTCACTGTAATGGATTGAACATGCGGAATAAGCTGCACCAAAAGAGGAGGAATAGCCTCCCACTGCTGGGCACGAATGCGACCTTCCAGTTCATCCGATACATGGCGGCTCCAGCGCCAGCGTGCCCGTAAGGCTTCGGCTTTTTTCCAGTAACCACGATCTTCCCATACTTGGGCACTTTCCTCAATGGTGGCATAGATGCCGCGCAAGTTGAACACCAAAAACGCCACCATATCTCGGGCTTCGTCATCAAAAGAGCTCCGTTGGGCCAGCAGGCGAAGCACCTCGGCGCAAGAACGCAGGTGCTGCTGACGCCGTCGGGCAGCGCTATCACTAAGACGCAGGAGCTTTCCCATACCTAAACAGCCAGCAGGTGCAGCGCTAAAGATCGTATCGCCACCTGCTTTGGTTCAACGCCTTGAGTGCTACTTTGATGGATTGCGCAAGCGCACTGGCCGACGTAGCTTAAGACGCTTTTGCATAACCAACCTTGCAACGGCCGTGCAAACCTATCGCATTCCACGTACCGAACTGACCGTCTCGCGTATTGCTTATGGTTGCATGCATTTGGGGGGACCCTGGGAGGTCCCTACCATAAGTCCAGAGGTAAAGCGGCGGGCAACCGAAGCTATTTTGACCGCTCTGGAAGCGGGTTTTACGTTATTTGATCACGCCGATATCTACAGCCGAGGAAAATCGGAACGCGTGTTTGGTGAAATTCTCCGGGAACGGGCCATCCGGCGCGAAGCGATCATCCTGCAAACCAAATGTGGCATCCGATTTAAAGATGACCCTCCTGGCGCGCCGCAGCGCTACGATTTTAGTTACGAGCACATTGTGCGCTCCGTTGAAGGAAGCCTGCAGCGGCTTGGAACCGACTACGTGGACGTGCTGCTTTTGCATCGGCCCGATGCACTGATGGAGCCCGAAGAGGTAGCCCGAGCTTTTGACGTCCTGCATCGCAGTGGTAAGGTGCGCTACTTTGGCGTGAGTAACCATACCGCGGCACAAATGGCTTTGCTAATGCGCTACGTCGATCAGCCGCTGGTCGTCAACCAACTCGAACTTAGTTTGCTGCATGCCCACCTGATCGAAGAAGGGATTGTGGCCAACCACAATGCAGCCCCGGCCCATGCAGGCGTGACGGGCTTGCTGGATTTCTGCCGCTTGCATGACGTGCTCGTGCAGGCTTGGTCGCCGTTAGCTAAAGGGCATCTTATTGAGCCTCCAGCAGAAGCCGAAAGCCGCACGCTGCGTGCAGCCGAGGCCGTTGCAGAACTGGCCGAGGCAAAGCAAGTGTCGCGTGAAGCCATTGCTCTGGCCTGGCTTTTGAGGCACCCTGCGCCAATTCAACCGATTATTGGCACGCTCTCGCCTGAACGCATTCGGGCCTGCGCTCAAGCCGATACCGTTTCGCTAAGCCGCGAAGAGTGGTATGCCCTGCTGACGGCTGCCCGGGGCGAGCGTGTGCCCTAAAACGCTCAGTGCACCACGTATAGGCGCTGGATGTAGCGCTGCCCTTCGGCCTCGAACACGCAAAGGTAAACCCCACTGGCCCACCTTTCGGCGTTTAACCGAACTACGTGTGTACCGGCCAGCCGAGGTTCATCCACAAGCACGGCTACCTGCCGGCCCAATAGGTCATATACGCTGAGGCGCACGGGACCCGTCTTGGGCAAGTGGTAGCGGAGCACCGCCTCATGGCGAAAGGGATTGGGGTACGGCGCTTCAAGCCGCGGCGCGGTAGCCAGCGTAGGAGGCTCCTCGGCCAGAACCGGCCAATCGCTTATGAGAAATTCTACCCGGATCGGAATAATACGGTTGTTTAGCCGGGTATTATCACTTAACCGCGTCTCCCAAAGGGGCAGCCAAGAGCCATCGCGGCGTGGGCCAATAAAAGAGCGGTTTTCAACCGTATATGCTGCAGTAACCAACACAACCTGGTTGGTGTCGCTACCCGCATCCCGATAGCCGATAAAGAAGGTGTTGGGTAAGTTGCCCATCTGGTTGGCATAGGGGAACAGATCGATCTCCGCAAATGCCAGGGTTAAAGAGGTTACCGGCTGATAAGGACGTGGGTCGTTAAAGGTTTGTTCGAAAAGTAGGTTGCCTGGCGTGCCATCTGGCTGTGCAGCCCGCACCGTCAGCGTAAAGTCGCGGGGCGCGGTACTGGGCGGTCCGTTTTGAAACTGGCTGTAAAAATACAGCGGTAAGCGTACGCGCCCTAGAAGGGTGTAGCCCGGACGTGGATTTTCAAAGCGGGTGAGCAGCTCTAAGCCTCCGGAAAGCGCAAAAGGTGTTTGGGCCTGACCATTGTCATATTGGGCAAGTTGTGGCGTGAAAGTCCGGTCTGCGCTCCAGCTAGCGCGGTAGGTGATCTGTGAGGGTGTACCGGTGGTAGGACACACTACGATGAGTACAACCCGGTTGTACACGCCAGAAAACGTGAAAGAACCTCCGCTTAAAGATTCCACCACCGGCGCACTGTTGGGAGGATAGCGAACGGCACGCACGGCAAAGTTGGTTCCACTAAGGGTTACCGTAAAGTCTTTGACATAGGTCCACACCAGGTATTGTACACCTCCGCCCTGCACCGTAATGGTTGTGTCGGGCGTTTGCGTAGCGATGCGGCCGTCATAGACGACCGCGGGGGCAGCGCGCAGGTCTTGAAAGGCTGTGCGGCTGTAGCCGTAGGCAGGGTTTAGGCTCGGGTCGTTTAGGAAATTGGCAGTGTGAAAATCCACCAAGAAGTCACTAAAGTCTAAGCTTATGGAGTTTAAGGCGTTTCGATAGCCCGGCAAGCCGCTAGCAAGGTCTCGGGTGATGGCCCCCGTGGCAAGAGCTCCAAGGCGCTCCTCCAGGTAGGTTGTAAAAAGCCCTGCGCGCTCGTAGTCGTCCAGTACAGCTAGGGACTGATTTTCAGACCAGCGAAAGAGCTCCACATTGTAGCGCTTTACATCGCTTAGGTAGCGCATAGGGCGACGGCTGTAGCCGTTTAGGATTTCTGCCCACTCTGAGAGGCCTTCGTTGACAAACGTCAGCTCCTGTTGGTCGTAGTTGAAATGAATCAAGTGCTGATACTCATGTGCAGCCGTGGCCAGAAGCTGTTCTAAAGGAAATCCTTGGCTAAGTGAGGGATAAGTATCTAGGTAAAGGACGTCGCGATTATTGCCGAACGGGACCAGGTCGCCGCTATAGACAAAACCGGCAATAAAACCTCCGCCGCTTTCAGGATTCCAGCCGTCACGGATGTCGACCAGCAGCACGTCTGTTTTCCCATCTTTGTCAACATTGGGTGGGCTGCCGAAGACTTCCTCGTTATTGGCGATGATGCCTTGGTTAGGATTATATGAGCCGCTCGGGGTTGCTTCAGCGAGTGCTCTGCGTAACGCTTCCAGCTTGACGTTGTCGACGTAGCCGCTATCGAGCGAAGCGACCTCGACCCACAGGTAGAAACGCGCCTCAATGGCACGCAGCTCAAACAGGCGATTTTCTAGGGTACCGTTTGTAAAGTTGCGAACCTTAAAGTTTTGCCGATCGCCAATGTTGGGGGGAGCTTGAATGGTAGGTGTCGCAGACAGCAAGCCTAAGGCTTTACGGCGGTGGAAGTCGGCCAGGGCTTGTAGGGCTTCAGGCTGCTGATTCAGCCAGTCGGTCACGTGCAGCACGTAGCTTTTGGGGCTTGGCGGTGCAGTAGGCTCAGGAAGCGGGTGCAGCGTTTGAGCTGCAGCTGCCATGGGCCAAAGCAGCAAAAAGAGATAGCGCTTCATGGCTGCAGGGTAGAGCAACATGAAAGGGGTGCAAGAATATAACACTTAAAGGTAAGTCAACACCTAAGCCAAGCAAATTCTATGCTACGTTTAGCTTTGGCCGGTTTTTTAGGATTTTGGGTTATGGGATGCGCATCTACGCCGCTGCCTGCGCAAGCGCCAATTACGGTAGAAGGGGAGGTGGTGGCCCGTGGGCAAGAGCCGTTTTCAGCGCTTGTGTTGGAGACAGCAGAGCGGAATTTTTACGTGCTTGTTTTTGCCAAGGCGGCCGATCGGCAGGCGGTAGCGGTCCAAGCCCCTTTGCGCTTGCGGATAACCGGAGAGCCCTTTTTGGATCATTGGCAGGGCAGGCCCTATGCCCACTTGCGGGTGCAGCATTGGGAACGGCTACGCTGAAGAGGCGCGGTGTGTAAACAGTCTGCGCACTTCTTGCACACGTACTACGCGAAGGCTGAATAGGCCCCCAATAAAGGCAAAAAGCAGCAGCACTTCTGGGAGAGGATGTTGCAATAGCGGCCAGCTATGCCAAGCGCCAAAGAGCAGTCCGGCCCAAACGCCCATGGCCAGTACTTGGTGCCAGGGATAAGGAACGGGATAGTGAGGTTGGATGAGTCGCCAAAGTAACAAGGCCATGAGGGCATAGGCTAAAGTAGTAGCCCAGGCAGCGCCCAGCATGCCCCAACGCGGTACCAGCAGTGCGTTGAGCATCAACGAAGCAGCTGCACCAGCCAGCGTGCAAGGAACGAAGTATCCAGTGCGATGCTGGAGATAGGCTCCGGCGGAAAACACATAGTACCAGCCTTGAAACAGGTAGCCTAATAGGGCTACCGGTACGATAAACAGTCCGGTCCAGTAGCGGGCATTGACGAGCACATAGCCTCCAGGTAAAGGCAGGCGAACAATTTCTTGAGCAAACAGGGATACAGCCAAAAAGATCAGCAGGCTGATAGCGCTTAGTAGCACAAAAACGCGGGCAAACAGGTGAGGGGCATCGGGATCGCGGGCATGTTGCAAAAAGAAGGGTTGCCAAGCAAAGCGAAACATTTGCACGAAAAGCATTAAAAAAATGGCCAGTTTGAGTACACCATTGTAGACGCCTACCACATGGTTAGCATAGACGGCTTGGGCAGCTTCGCTCATGCGGTGTTGCACTTCTGGAGAAAGCACGCCGCTGGCGCGTTCTAGCACGGCCTGAGCTGCACGTTCAGCTTCATGGGCCAAAGCTTCTAGATCGAAGCGGTCTCCATAGAGTTGCCTCACCTGCTCAGGCGAAAGGCGCTTGAGAAAAAGCAGGTTAATGCGGTCGGTAATGGCATAGCCTAGGCCGCCAGGTAGAAACGGTAATCCAAAGCGCAGCAAGCGTTGCCAAAGCTTTTGGTCGAACGCAGGCCGCATTAGGCGCAAAAACTCAGGACCAAGGAGGAGGAGGGTAACGGCTGAGGCGATAGCGTTGGCGAAAAAGACTGCTTCGAGTCCCCAGTGCAGTCCAATCAGCAGCCAGACGTTTAGCCCTACATTAACGATTACCCCTGCCAAGCGAATCAGTGCAAATCGCCACGGGCGGTTTTGAAGCCGCAGCTCGGCAAAGGGTACTACGGCCAGCGTATCGAGCACTAGAATGAGGGCCACGTAGTAGAGGAGCCATTGGTAGCGGGCTTCGAGGTCAATCAGCATAGCTATTGGCTCAGGGAAAAGCACCATGAGCAACGAAAACCCTAAAGAGGTGAGCAGAAGTGAGCCGACCGTTGTGCTGAAGATGTGCCTTCGCGTTTCGAGCGTTTCGGCTTCAACGGCAAAGCGCAGGTAGGCTGACTCCATGCCGTATTGGTACACGATGTTCAAAAAGATAAAGGCCGTGTACACAATCGAAATAATGCCGTAGGCATCCGGGGGAAAGACGTGCGAATAAAAAGGAAAAAGAAAAAAGTTGAGCAAACGGGCTAAAATGGAGGAAAGCCCGTAAATTGCGGTTTCAGAAGCAAGTCGATGCAGGCGCCCCGAAGGCATGGCTGGCCTTAGCGGTAAGACTGGCGGCGTCGGTGAAAGCGTAGCAGAACGCCGTCGAGTACCAGATGGCTGAAGTAGCCTACCACAGCTGCGCCATAGAAAGGTAGACCCGAAAGCGGTCGGTCTGGGAAAAACAGGTATGGTAAGAGCAGCAGTGGGGAAGGAATCAAGAGCATGGCCCACCACGTATGCGTCCATCCCCGGTGTTTTCCTAAAATGGGGAGGATGGCAAATAGCCCTAGGTAAGCGGCTTCTTCAAAGTGGCGCGTTGCAATCAGCATCCCATCGACCAAAAAGAAGATCCAGTAAAACAGTGCCTGTCCGACCGAATTTGTGTCGACGTCAGGCCAGAGGGCAAACATGAGGCACAGGCCAAAGAGGGCTAAGGGGTAGGCCAGCATTTCCAGCAGGCTGAAGTGCTGGTAAGCCGCATCAATAGAAAACACGTAAAGCAATCCGGCCAGGTAGACGGCAAAGAAGAGGGTAGCCCCGGCCAGATGTCCCCGATAGCTTGGCACCGTTAATGTTTGACCGTTTGGCGGGCCCGTTCGACCAGGTAGAGGATGGCCAGCCGGTAGCCAGTAGCTCCCAGACCGACAATTTGGCCTTCACATACTGCGGCTGTCAGGGAATGTTGCCGAAAATCCTCGCGCGCGTGCAAATTAGACAAGTGCACTTCAACGACCGGGACCGAGATGGCAGCAATAGCGTCTCGCAGCGCCACCGACGTATGCGTATAGCCACCGGGATTAAAGACCACGCCATCGAAGTGTTCTGCTTCGGCCCGGTGGAGCTGATCGATCAGCGCGCCTTCGTGGTTGCTTTGGATGAATTCCAGAGTAATATCTGGAAACGCTTCCCGAAGCATTTTTTCCAAGTCCTTGAGCGAGGTTCGGCCGTAAATCGCCGGTTCCCGCTTGCCGAGCAAATTCAAATTGGGGCCGTTGAGTACGAGAATTTTCATAATGGCTATTGGGGTTATGGTCTTTACCTGAGGGTTAGGCCACGTTAAAGATACAACAGGCGTGGTTAAGATGTAAGGCGGCAGCAGAATTGCAGGCCATCGTAGGCGAGATTCATGCCTGGCGGAAGTTGAGCATCCACGTCGGCATGCAGCACTTCGTGCGTCATATGGATGAAGTACGTTTGGCGGGCGCCGATGCGTTGGGCTACGGCAACGGCTTCATCGATCGAAAAATGCGTAGGATGGGGGCGTTTGCGCAGGGCGTCCAGCACGAGTACGTCCAGGTCTTGCAGCCGCTCGAAGCTCGATTCGGGGAGTTGGCTCGCGTCGGTGAGATAGGCAAAATGACCGATGCGGTAGCCGTACATAGGGAGTTTGCCGTGCAGCACGTCGATGGGCTCAACGCGCAGGCGGGTTGCTTTTCCGTAGCGGCTGGTGATTTCAAAAGGACCTTCAACGGTTTGCAAGCGCAGCTTAGGGACGCCAGGGTAGCTACCATCAGCAAAGATGTACGAAAACATGTGATAAAGTACGCGGGCTGTAACTGGTGGAGCGTAGCAGGGGATAGGGTGCTGGTTTTCAAAGAAGAAAGGGCGCAGATCGTCGATGCCGGCTACATGATCGAAGTGATGGTGGGTGTAGAGCACGGCATCTAGGCGGTGGATGCCTTCGCGCAAGGCCTGCTGGCGAAAATCCGGGCCGGTATCGATAAGGATGCTCAGGTCAGCCGCTTCGATATAGCAGGCGCATCGGGTGCGGCGGTCGCGTGGATCTGCAGAGCGACACACCCGGCAGGAACATCCTATGACGGGCACGCCGGTTGAGGTTCCAGTGCCCAGCAACGTGACCCGAAGCATTGCCGGCTCATTCGAGGTCGACATGGAGCACTTCGGCAGGTGTAGTGGCTCCGCGCGCCCAGGCTTCTTCAAGGGCCCGCCGGAGGGCCGGTTTAATGTAGATTGCTTCAAGTGGGCGGTTACGCAGCGCCTCAGCCAGCAAAGCGATATGGACTTCGGGCGGGTGGGCCCGATTGAGTACAACAAGCTCATGGCCCTGCTTGATGCAGTAGCCTCCTCGGAACGGTCCGCGCTCGATTCGCACGCGCAGGCCTAGCTGGCGGGCCAAGGCAATGAGCTCTTGAAGCAGCCCATGCAAGGCGCTAGAGGCGTGCATTCTAGGCATGGTTTAGTCCGTTGCAAGACGGGTGGCTTGGCCATTTTGTGAAAGGGCAAACCGGTCGGTCACGTCCTCACCGGTTGCCGGATCTACAAAGCGAAAACTCAAGGGGGGAAGCGTAGGGTCTGCTTCCAGACGAACGCGAATCAGGTGTTTCAACAACCACCGCGCGGGATAAGGCGGGATCCGATGCGTGAGGTAGGCGGCTGTAAAAGGATGAATGCGCAACGTGATGCTGCGGCGCTCGCTTTGGTGGCGGTAAGCATGCAGCCATTGGTCGATTGCAGCCAAAAGCGCATCGGGTGTGGGTTGCGCCAGGGCAGGGGGTAAGGCTTTTTCTTTAACCAAACGTTCGGTGATTTTGTCGAAGGCTGTGGTTAAGCTGGGCCGCAGACGCTGGCGCGTGATTTGAACCAGCCCAAAGTCGCTCATGGGCAAGATTTTGGTCACAGCACGATCGCGTCGGAATTCCTTTTTCAGCTCGTCGTAGACCTTCTTTTTGTTCTTTTCGTCTTTGAGGTCAATAAAATCAATGACAATAATGCCACCCAAGTCGCGTAGCCGAACTTGCCGTGCGATGACGCGTGCTGCTTCCAAGTTGACGCGGAGCGAATTTTCTTCCTGGCTTAAGCCGCGCCCTGCTCGGCCCGAATTCACGTCGATAACGTGCATAGCCTCGGTATGCTCAATGTAAAGGTACCCCCCCGAGGGCAACTCGACGCGACTTTCAAAGGCTTGCGCTACCTGGTCGGCAATCTTGGTTGCAGCAAAAATGTGTGTCTTGCCCCGATAGAGCTCTACGACGTCGACTTTGTGGGGTGCTACGGCTTGCACATAGTTCCGAATGTTGCGGTGCAGGCGCGGGTCGTCGACCAAAATGCGCGTGCAGTCTTCAGAAAACAGGTCTCGGATAACTGAGGAAACCATGTTGACGTCTTCGTGCAGCAGCACGGGGGGTGTGGGGTGCTCGGCCAGCTTTTTCTCAATCCTTTGCCATTTTTCCAGGAGCAGGCGCAAATCCGTATCTAGGGCTTTGGCGTTTTGGCCTTCGGCCACCGTGCGGACAATGACGCCAAACCCTTCGGGAACCAAGCTGCGAGCCAAAGCCCGCAAGCGCCGACGTTCTTTGTAGGAGGTAATCTTTTTCGAGACGGCCACGTAGCTAGCAAAGGGTACCAGCACCAGAAAGCGTCCCGCAAGCGAGATGTCGGTCGACACCCGGCTGCCCTTTGAAGAAATCGGTTCTTTAATGATTTTGACCAAAAGCGGCTGATCTCGCTTGAGCAGGGCCTCGGGCGCAAAGGGTGGATTAGAAGCTGTTTCCTTAGGCTCTGCCTCGCTTGGGGATTTTTCGGAGCCAGCCGTTTCTGCAGCTTTAGGCTTAAGGCGCCGTTGGGCTAAGCGTCGGCGGCTACGAATAAGAACATCTAGGCGAAGCCGCCGGGGCGCTTCGCTTGGTTCGTCCGGCGCCGTCTTAAGGTTGTGATCTTCCTCGCCTTCCCCATTTGCAGTGGCTGCCAAATGCCCGCGTGGATGCCGACGCCGCGTCAGATGCTGGTGGTGCGCTTCAATTTCGGCAGCCAGCTTTTGAACGCTGGGTTGCGGGTCAGCCAGGAACTTTAGCTGTAAAGGCAGGCTGGGCGAAATATCGGAAAAGTGGAGAAAAGCGTCCTGTTTTTGGCCAATATCCACAAAGACGGCCTGAATGTTGGGCATTATGCGGCAGACGCGTGCCAGGTAGATGTTGCCGATAGTCCGTTCGTGTTCGGGGTCTTCGATGTAGAACTCGACCAATTCGCCGTCCTCGACGATAGCAATACGCGTCTGATCTTTCTCGGCGTTGATGATAATTTCTTTGGCCATACAACTCCTCGTTGCACGGGCCCCAAACCGGTTGGGGCCGGGAGCCGCTCAAGCGGAAACGCACCCCGCGACCTGACAACAAAAACCAAATAGAAAAAAATCGAAGCTTTGGTGAGGCTTCCTGCAAGCTCCAGGACTGCCACCGGTTCAAGGCGCACGTGCGCTTTTGGGTTAAAGGGAAAATCACCATATATACCTGCACCGCCACCAGGTGCAGCGTGTTCTGCCATCGTAAAAGCCTAGAGGTTTTCATGCGGTGGCAGGCAAGTAAAGAGAAAAAAATCCATTCAATCAAAAACCCCGCCCCTGATCCTTTACCTAGCCAAGCAAGGCGGTCCAAGGGGCTTTTCCTGACGGGGTACAACGCCAAACGGTACGTCGTTTGACTTATTAGGTAAATCGCCTGTAAGGATAAAAGGATCCCTAGCGCAGCAACGCATTGCTTAAACGTAAATTCGCATCCCCTTCGAGCAACCTACCCTATATTTTCCGAATATGAACCTTCAACAAGTGTTTGTAAAACAGACTGGCATAGCGTGTAATGGGCGTTGAAACCCTGGACCCTTCCGTGCGTCGCGTGCGGCGCTTTCAGCGTTACCGGGTGCGAACAGGGATGCTGGCCTGGATGCTGCATCGTCTAACGGGCCTTGGGCTGGTGGTCTATTTGGTATTGCACGTTTGGGGGCTGCGGGCGCTGACCGACCGTGAAGCCTTTAATGCGCTGATTGCTTCCTATCATGCTCCGATTTTTAAGCTTGGGGAGTTTTTTTTGCTTGTGGCGGTAGCCTATCATGCGCTCAACGGCTTACGCATTGTGCTGATTGACTTTTTAGGGTGGCATCCACACTCTAAAAAGCTGTTTTGGACGCTAGCGATCGTGTGTCTGTTTATTATTGGCGTTGGTGGGTATCCTTCGCTGTATGCGGTGATCACCTATTTGACTGGTGCATAATCATGGCAACCCAATACAGTAAAATCCCCCGCTCTAAGGCACTTAACTGGTTTTTGCACCGCATTACGGGGACATTTTTGATCTTTTTGTTGATCACCCACTTTTGGGTACAGCACTACGACGCGCAGACGGCTAGTGTGGCTGCGCAAGTGCTTTCTAGTGAGCAAATTGCAGCCGGTGAGTTGCCGGACTATCCTGAAGCAGCTAAAGAGGCCGTGCGTGCACGCTATGGCCCTGAGGCAGCGGTTACGCCTTATGATGTGGTTATGCTTCGGCTAGCTGATCCAGTTTATGCTGTATTGTGGAAGGGATTTAACATTCTATTTTTGCTGTTTGCGCTGCATCATGGTTTTTATGGGCTGAATAACATCCTAACCGATTATATCCGTAATCCGATGGGGCGGGTGTTGGCCCAAACGCTTTCTTGGGCATTAGCCTTGGTACTTTTAATTGTGGGGTTGTACTCGGTCATTACGGCAGGTTGGGGCTACATGCCCGCTTCGTGAGCGGATTGGATTTGGAACAGTAGACGACCATGATTTTCTCGCATGATGTTGTGATTGTAGGGGCCGGTGGTGCTGGTTTGATGGCGGCCCTGTACGCTCGGGAAGGTGGGGCTGATGTCGCTGTGCTCTCCAAGCTGCACCCGCTGCGTTCGCATACCGGTGCGGCTCAAGGGGGCATTGGCGCGGCCCTGGGCAATGAAGAAGAAGACCACTGGCTCTGGCACGCCTTCGATACGGTGAAGGGGAGCGACTACCTGGGCGACCAGGACGCTATTGAAATCATGTGCCAGGATGCCCCGCGTACCATTATTGAGTTGGAGCACTATGGCGTGCCCTTTAGTCGTAACAAAGAGGGTAAAATTGCCCAGCGCCGTTTTGGTGGCCACACGCGTAACTTTGGAGAAGCACCGGTGCGCCGAGCCTGTCATGCTGCTGACCGCACTGGACACGCCATCCTACATACGCTCTATGACCAGTGTATCAAAAATCAGGTCCGGTTTTATGACGAGTTTCAAGTACTGGATCTGATCCTAACGCCTGAGGGCGTTTGTTGCGGTGTGGTGGCCTATGAACTGCTGACAGGAGAGCTGCACATCTTCCACGCTAAGATGGTATGCTTGGCTACAGGGGGCTACGGGCGCGTCTATAAAACCACCTCTAATGCGCACGCCAGCACTGGCGATGGAATGGCGCTGGTCCTTCGCAGCGGCCTGCCCTTAGAGGACATGGAGTTTGTGCAATTTCACCCCACTGGCCTTTACCGGCTGGGGATCCTGGTGACCGAAGGGGCACGTGGCGAAGGCGGCATTCTCCTGAACGATAAAGGAGAACGTTTCATGGAGCGCTACGCGCCTACGGTGAAAGACCTGGCGCCGCGAGACCTAGTCTCCCAGTGTATTTACAAGGAAATTCGCGAAGGCCGTGGTATCAACGGCAAGGACTACGTTTACCTGGACTTGCGGCATGTGGGCCGGGAAGTCATTGAGGAAAAGCTTCCGGAGATTGCTACGTTCTGCCGCACCTATCTGGGTATTGATCCCGTAAAAGAGCCTGTCCCCGTGGCGCCTACCTGTCACTATGCCATGGGAGGAATTCCGACCAACTACGATGGTCAGGTGGAGCGTGCGCTGCGGGGAAGTGTCGTGCCAGGCCTCTACGCGGTAGGCGAGTGTGCTTGCGTTTCGGTCCATGGGGCCAATCGCTTAGGGACTAACTCGCTGCTGGATTTGGTAGTGTTTGGCCGTCGGGCCGGAATGCATATGGCCGAGATGCTTCGTAAAGAAGGTCGTAAAAAGGAATTGCTTCCTGATCAGCCGGATCGCCGCATTCGTAGCCTCTTGGAAGATATCTTGGGGCGTACGGAAGGTGAACCTGTCGTAGCTGTGCGTACGGCGCTGCAGCAGACCATGATGGACCATGTCTCGGTCTTTCGAAACGAGGAAACCCTAAACACGGCCCTAAACGACCTCAAGCAAATTCGACAGCGCGCACAGCGGGTGGTAGTGCGCGATAAAAGTAAACGGTTCAATACAGAGCTGATGGATGCGGTCGAGTTGGGCTTTCTGGTTGATGTCGCTGAGGCCATTACGCAGGCAGCGCTGCACCGAACCGAAAGCCGGGGTGCCCACTCCCGTGAAGATTATCCCAAGCGGGATGACGAGCACTGGCTGAAGCACACGCTGATTTATCGGGAAGCGGAAGGCTCTTACCGCTTCGACTACAAGCCAGTCGTTATTACCCGTTTCCAGCCGAAAGAACGTAAGTACTAAGCCGGTAGGCGTAAGATTAGCGGCAGTGACCATGAAGATTAACGTTAAAATCAAGCGCTTTAATCCGGAGACCGACGCTGCGCCGCACTGGGAAACCTATGAGGTCGAGGCTGACCCTATGGACAGCGCGCTGTCGGTGCTGCTCTACATTAAGTGGCATCTCGATGGCTCTTTGACCTTCCGCAAAAGCTGTGGTCATGGCGTTTGCGGGTCAGATGCCATGAAAATCAATGGCGAAAATCGCCTAGCATGCTCTGTGTTGGTCAAAGATTTGGTGCGTGGCGAAGGGGATACAATCACCTTTGAACCGCTGCCTACAGCCCCTGTGGTCAAAGACCTGGTGATTGATCAGAGTCGGTTTTTTGAAAAATACCGGGCCGTTAAGCCCTGGCTGATTACCCATAGTCCTCCGCCCGAACGAGAGCGTTTGCAAAGCCCCGAGGCGTTTGCTTTGATTGAAGATGCGACCAAGTGTATTATGTGTGGGGCCTGCACGCATGCCTGTCCCAGTACGTGGGCCGATCCGGAATATTTGGGTCCCGCTGCTCTGCTGAAAGCGTATCGCTACACGTTCGATTCCCGGGATGAAGGCGCCGAAGAGCGTTTGCCCGTGGTCGATTCTCGGGAGGGGCTGTGGAAGTGCTATACGATTTTCAACTGCAATGAAGCCTGCCCGAAAGAGATTGACATTTCGCGTTGGCTTTCCGCCTTAAAGCGGCGGGCTGTCATTGAGGCCGCTGCCCGGTAACTGGGCGAACGCGGTTAGGGGACTACGACGGCAGGTTCAGGATCTTCTAGCCGAAGCCGGGCAAAGTTGAACGGTGGCGAGGGGCCTTCCAGCCGTAGATAAAAGCCCAAAAGTCGGTAGGCACGTTCCAGGTTCTCGAAAGTGTGCCGAAATGTGGCTACCTGATCCTGGGCAACCAAATAAGCTGTGCGTACAACTTGACGCTGGCGAAGCTGCACTACCAGTGCTGTTGCGCGCTCGGCAGCAGCTTGTAGTTTTTCGTGGCAATGATGGGCCGCAAGCTGCACCAATCGATCGGCTTCAGTCTCCAAAGCCTGAGCATTCGTAGCATTGGGGTTGGCAAGGCGGATGGTTTCAAGCAGCCGCGGCCGATCCACCAAAAGCCGGAACGTCCATTCCTGACGCCCCTCCAGTAGGGCCAGTGTTGCACAAAAGTCTTCGTAATGCGCCTCTAGAAAGGCCTGAACATGGGACAGGTCTGGACAGATCGTCCCAAACCGTAACGGAAGCAGCGGTCCCTCGATTTGCAACGAGGCCAACAGGCGATGATGGGCTTGCAGGTGCATGCGGAACGCCTCAGGATCGGCCAGTTGCTTTCGTAGCACCTCAGGACCGTATTGCGCAGCAGGGACATGCCGCAGGATAGCTTGCAGCTTTCGATAAGGTAAAATTGCTAAGTCGGCCGGACCATCTACGGTGCGTCCGGCATAGGTGATGCCGTAAAGGTAGCATACGGTAGTTGGCGCCGGCTTGAGGTGGGTTGTCACTTGATGCAAAATGGCTTCCAGCCACCACTGTTTTAAAATCTGGCGGGCCAGGGCCATAGCTTCTTGACGGGCGCCTTCGGTAAGTGCATACAGCTCGTCGTCTGAAAAGCGCCAGCTAGACGAGGCTGGGGGAGCATTCATGGGGAATCCTGGGCTGAAGAGGCTTCTGAAGGACGGAGACGCGAAAGCCAGGCTTCGTTTTGGCTGAGCTGCTGCCGCAGCGCTTCAATCTCTTTCAAAATTTTTCGGGCCTGATCGAGTTCGTTGCCGTTTTTCTTTTCAGCGCCTGCAGTTTCCGTCGGCTCTTCGGGTGGGGTTTCCGGGCGGCTTACCAGTGTTACCCGGGGCGTGACAAACTGCGGGCGCTGTGATGTCGCCGCGGGCTCTGTTTTCGCGGGAGGTGGCGAGGGTGATCGAGAAGGGGTCTTTTCCGCATATCGGGCCTGCAGGGTTGCCGAATGCTCCAAAATAGCCTGAAGCATTTGTTCTTTAAGGAGGGCACGTGCTTCGGCTAGGGCTTCGGTTCGAGCCTCTTCGACAAGGCGCTGGATTTCGTCTGCCGTAAGCGCAACAAATTGCTCTCGAAAGCGCTCGATGAGCTGGCGAATATGTTCGGCTTGCATGGCAGCTCCGATAGTGAAAAGGGCAATAGGTTTCCCCTGCAAGAGGCATGCCTAAAAAGGTGAACGACACCTTATAGAGAGAGTTTCGTGTCAAAAGGAAAAGCTTTCCTAGGTTTAGGAAAGCACGTGCGTTTAGGAGAAAATTTTTAGCTGTTGGCCTGGATAAATACGTCCAGATCGCAGCTCATTCCATTGCATCAGGTCGCGTACTGAAACACCGTACTTGCGGGCAATCAGATACAAGGAATCTCCGGGCTGAACGCGATAGATGATGTATTCTGGGCTTTGGCTTTTGTTAGGATAGAGGGTTAGCCGTTGTCCAGCTCGAATCCTCTCTCCTGAGAGGTTATTCCAGCGTTTGAGATCGGTTACCGAGACGTTGTATCGGCGCGCAATTTCGCTCAATGTATCCCCTCGCCGAACGCGGTAGACGATGCGTTCTGGCGTTACGGGCTGCGATAGATAAATCACCAGCTCTTGGCCTGCATGGATGATGTTGCTTGAGAGGTTATTCCAGCGTTTGAGATCGGTTACCGAGACGTTGTATCGGCGCGCAATTTCGCTCAGCGCGTCACCCCGACGCACGGTATAGACCACGCGCGTGGGGGCGTCGGGTTCAGATGCTGTCGGGGTTTCTGTTTCGGTTACAGCCGATACAGTTTCAACGGTTGCGGAGGATAATGTTGAAGGGGTTGCGTTAACGGAGGCCGTAGGTGTCACCTCTAAGGGCGCCAGCGGGCGAATGGCACGGCCGCCATACTGCACACTGACGGGTTGCACTTCGGCTAGCCTTACGGCCTGTGTGCTTTCGTGGGTGGCTACAGGGATGATCAAGCGCTGGCCAGGATGCACTACGGTACTCCGCAAGCCATTGGCGCGCATGAGCGCGGATACGCTTACGCCAAAGCGCCGTGCAATCGTGCTCATAACGTCGCCTCGTTGGACCGTATAGGTCGTGACCGGCTGCTTACGCGTTTCAGGCAACCGGGCATACTCCTCAGCAAAGCGCGCGTAGGAGCCCAGGGGGAGGCGGATAAAATAGGGGCCGCGTGTTGGAGGAAGCATGTTGGTGCGCAGTTCTGGATTGAGGGCGCGCAGCGTAAGAACATCGGTTCCTGCCATCTGGGCAATTTCTTCTAAAGAGAACATGCCATAGATGGGCACATAGTCATACTCGTAGCGAGGGCCGGGTTCTGGCGTTAGGCCTACCGTAGCCGGGTTCGAGGCCAAAAGTGCCGTAGCAATAAACATAGGCACATAGTTGCGTGTCTCGCGGGGCAGGTAGGTATAGATATCCCAAAACGAGCGCGACGTTTGGCGGGGTTGACGGGCGGCTTGGTTCAGTGCGCGCTGCACCCGACCTGCCCCGGCATTGTAGGCAGCCAGTGCCAGGTGCCAGTCTCCGAACATGGCATACAGATCCTTCAAATGGCGGGCGGCCGCTCGGGTAGATTTTTCAGGATCCATGCGTTCGTCCACCCAAGGAGTGATTTGCAAGTCGTACAGACGGGCTGTGCCGGCCATGAATTGCCACATGCCTACGGCCCCAGCGCGACTGCGTGCACGTGGGTTAAGGCCGCTTTCAATCATGGCCAAATATTTCAACTCGTCGGGCAGTCCTTCTTCGGCAAAGATCTGTTCGATCATGGGAAAGTAGGTTTCTGCCCGGCTAAGCCAACGGAGCAAGTGTTTGCCTGGCTCGCGAAGGAGAAAATCAATGCTGGTTTTGACCAGGCGGTTCATGGTCAATGGTACCGTGCTCGCAACGGTAGGCAGCTCGGGCAGCATCACGTCTTCCAAGAGCGGATCGCGTGTAGCGTTCATTGCAGCAAACAGCGCCTCGCGAAAGGCAAAAATGTCCCCGTAGCTTAGCGTCAGCGTATCGGGCGGCACGCCGTAGACCTGTTCGTACTCGGTAATCAGGCTACGGTAAACTTCTTGGAAGCGCACATTTTCGGTAATGCCGGGGCGTCGGCTAAGGGCTGCCAGAGCTTCCATGGCATGATCTAAAAGCTGGGCAGCTTTTTCTTTCTCTCCCGCAGCTTCTGCCTTAAGGATTTGTGCTTGGTAATCATACAGGCGTGCCAGGTAGGCCAGTAGCTCGGCCTCGCTTAAGCTATCTGCTTCGGGCCAGGCTTCCAAATCGCTCGACCAAAGCAAAGCCTGCCGCCGTTCAAAAGGGATCTCTTCGGAAGGGCGGGTTGGCAAGCGCTCTATAGACCGGGTCAGATCTTGGGCAGCAAGGGAGCCCGCCAGACTACCTGCGAGCGCCAAAACAAACAGCCGTCGAAGCACGCGTACCTCCGTGGTCTGATTACCCTTTCCCGAGCGTCAACAATACGCATACACGCGATTTATTGCAAGAGGAAGACTATCGATTTCGGTATCGTCGCTCGACGGCTTCAGTAAAGGCAACCGCTGGCTCGCTATAAATATTCACCTGATACCGCCGAAAGACTTCTTGGGCGATGATTTGAGAGGCTTCAGCCCAAGTGGATGCGCGATATAGCTGCTGTAGCACTTGGGCATAGGAAGCAGAATCCCCTCCAAAGAGTGCCTGAATAAACAGCTCACGGTTGCGGATGCCCTCTGGACCCAAGACGGCGCGTTCTACCGCATCTAGGGTAGGTTCGGTTGACGGGGCAGCTGGAGGTTGTTGATAAAACTGCATCCACCGGGGCAGAGCAGAGGGGGGTTCGACAACTGCATGCGCTTGTTGTAGCTGAAAGCGGCGCCACAAAGGCATAGGCTCTTCAGGGGTAGCCATCGCTGGCGTTGTCGGTGCTGGTTGTGCCTGCGCAAGCACTTTGTGCAGCGCATCGGCTGAGAGCACCTGCACACCTTGGCTGGTCAGTTGTTGCAATCGGGCTGTGAAGGCGCTTTGCTGCTTTTCGCTGAAAAACGTGATTAGCAGAGGCACAGGAACTGCGGCAGGACGTTCGGGAAAGAGGGAAGCCAGTTCATAGAGCGGGTCTAGGAGGCGTACCCAGGCTTGGGCATCAAAGTCGGCAGTAAACTGACGGTCGACCTGTTGCAGAATGCTGCGGAAACGCTCTCGTTCTAGGGTAGCGGTAGGTTTTTCGCGAAGGTACAGGGTTAGGGCCTCTCGAAAGTAGGCATAGGGCACGAAGGCTTGCAGGCGTTCTATAACGCGTTCAGGAGCTAAGGCAGCGGATGCATGGCCAAAGACGTGCTGCACTAGGGTGTGAATGGGTTGGGTCAGGTAAGCAACAAGTTGCGCTACGCTTTGCTGAAGCAACGTGGGCCAGGCCTCCGCTGGAATGTGGCCGTGCTGACGCAAACGGGTACAGAGCACTTGATAGGCTTCACGGACAGCTGGCGCGTGCACGTCAAACCAGGTTTCATCGAGTGTGGGCAAGGCAGCTTCTAAGCGTGCAGCAACCGTGTAGCGAAGATGCGTGACAATCGCTTCTGGTAATCCAAATCGGTCTAACTCTGCGATTGCATAAGTGCGGCGAGCCGGCAAGGCCGCCTGCAGCTGCTGCGTTAGCCGCGTTACAAAAGACTCGGTCATGGCTCAGGGGTAGCTTGGGCCTATTAACGCAGGGCTTACGGCAAAGTCTCCGCCTAAAGCAGCTTGAGCTTGAGCGACAAGTCCAGCGCTTGGACAGAGTGCGTCAGGGCGCCGCAAGAGATCGCGTCGACACCGGTAGCGGCTATAGCTTCGGCCGTTGCTAGGGTGATGTTACCGGAAGCTTCTGTGCGGAAGCGGCCCCCGATGAGATGTACCGCTTCGCGTAGCAGCGTGACATCCAGCGACCCGTCGGGCAGCTGGCGTGCCAGGTTGTCCAGCAAAACCCACTCAACGCCGCCTACGGTTAGGATAGCCTCGACGTCTTCTAAGGAGCGTGCTTCGATTTCGATGAGTAGGGCAGGCTGATGCTGCTCGCGGTAGCGTTGGGCAGCTTCGATGGCGGCTCGGATGCTGCCTGCAGCGGCGATGTGGTTGTCTTTGATGAGCATCATGTCATAGAGGCCTAAGCGGTGGTTGGTCCCACCGCCAATGCGTACCGCCCACTTATCAAGCAGGCGCAGTCCAGGAGCGGTTTTGCGTGTATCGAGCACCTGCGTGCCGTAGGGACGCACGCGTTCTACCAGGCGACGGGTGGCGGTAGCAATACCACTCATGCGCTGCAGAAGATTGAGCACCAAGCGTTCGGCGATTAGCAGGCTACGTGCACGGCCGATGACGTGGCCAAAGATGGTGCCTGCACTCACCCAGGATCCTTCTTCCTGGTGCCAGATGACCTGAAGCTCAGGGTCGACAAGGTGAAAAACGCGTTGGGCAACCTGCAGCCCTGCTAGGACGCCTTCTGTCTTGGCAAGAAATAGTCCTTGGGCTTGCTGCTCTGGGGGTACAGTGGCTTCGGTGGTGACATCTCCGGTCCCGAGGTCCTCCTCCAGCCACTGGCAAAGCAGCGCATCCAGTCGGACTGGGTCAAGATAAGAAGGCCAGTTGGGTGCCTGTAGGCTTGGGGACATAAGCACTAGAGTGCCTGCTCTTCGGTACGGATTGTCAGAGCTCGTTCAAGCGTGTCTAAAAGAAGGCGTGGAGCACGGATGGGACGGTTGCGCTTGCGATCGACAAAACACAGCGTTACCTGGCCGGTAGCTAATAGTTCTTGGGTTTCATGTCGACGCACTTCGTAGCGTAGCCGGAACCGAACGGTGGGTAGCTGATCGATAAAGGTTAGAATATCGAGCAGTTCGTCGTAGTACGCTGGTCGGTGAAAGCACAAGCTGAGGTCGACAACAGGCATAATGATGCCTGCCGCTTCCAGTTCCCGATAAGGGAGTCCCATAGCCCGGAGGGCTTCCGTACGGGCTGCTTCCAGGTAGTCGACGTAGTGGGCATGGTAAACCATCCCCATGGGGTCACATTCTCGATAACGGACCCTATGCTGGTAGCAGTGCGTGATCATTCCTGGGAGGTGTTTTCAGAGGGTACGGAAATCTGAGGAGCTGTTAGTTCCCGGTAGACGCCCATGCGAGCAAATTTTTCGATGCGGGTGCTGGTGAGTTCGGCAGGCGTGTAGTGCTCGAGCGTTTGCAAGGCACGGGCAATAGCTGCTCCGACGGCCTGGAAGGTGGCTTGAGGGTCGCGATGGGCACCGCCTATAGGTTCAGGAATGATTTCGTCGATGACGCCTAGTTCGAGGAGGTCGGTTGCGGTCAGTTTTAACGCGCTTGCAGCCGCTTCTTTGTAGTCCCAAGAGCGCCAAAGAATCTGGGAGCAACTTTCAGGGGCGATGACCGAATACCAGGCATTCTCCAGCATCAAGATGCGATCGCCTACACCGATGCCCAACGCACCACCTGAGGCGCCTTCACCGATAACCAAGACCACGATAGGGACGGGTAAACGGGCCATCTCGAAGAGATTTCGGGCGATGGCTTCGGCCTGGCCGCGTTCTTCGGCCTCCATGCCTGGATAGGCTCCTGGGGTGTCGAGCAAAGTAATGATCGGCTTATTGAACTTAGCGGCCAGTTTCATCAAGCGCAACGCTTTGCGGTAGCCCTCGGGATTGGGCATGCCGAAGCGTCGGTACTTGCGGCTTTTGGTGTCTCGGCCTTTTTGGTGACCGACAAACAGTACGGTTCGATCCCGGTAGTTAAACTGGCTACCGCGAAACGTGGCAAAGCCGCCCACGATGGCCGGATCATCACCGAAGCAGCGGTCGCCATGCAATTCGACAAAGCCTTCCGAGAGCGCTTCGATATAGTCTAGCGTATAGGGCCGCTCAGGATGGCGGGCAATTTGCACGCGCTGCCAGCGCGTTAAATTGCGATAGATGGATTCTCGCAAGGCAGCTACGCGCGCCTCCAGCGCTTGGATTTCGGCCGACAGGTCCACGCTGGGATTTTCGGCCATAAACGAGCGCATCTCGTCGAGCTTTTCTTCAAGCTCGGCGATAGGTTTTTCAAAATCAAGCAGGTAGTTTGCCATGGAGCGTGCCATAGGTTACGACGGGGATGACCGCAAAGTTTGTTGCAGAATACGATAGAGCAAGCTGAGGTCGAACCCCAGCGAGCGTTGTTGCACATAGTAGGCATACAGGCGGCGTACGTCTTCGGGGGTGCGGGCTGCTTGAGGGCGGGCTTCGCTGACCGCAAACACGCCAGGTCGCAAGCCCCACTCTGGAGGTAGTAGGGCTTGCTCGCTTTCATGGTATCCGATCAGCGCGCGGCGTCCGGCCAAGACTTCACGCAGCCCGCGCAACCGATGGCCTAAGCGGTCCAGGGTCTTCCTTGAGCCTTGCCAGCGGGCGCCGAGCCGTAGCAGCGGCAAGATGGACAGCCCTACAAGCGCCAACCCGCATTCCAACGCGCGGGAAACGTGCAAGCTCCGTAGGGTGGGCAGCGCGCTTTCTGCATCGAGGATGGGCGCTACGTCTAGGGCATCAATACGTGCCTTGCCGATAACGTGCGTGCGTCCCTCCGGCAAGATTTTGAACTGCAGCGGCAAGTCGCGCAGCTGTTGAATCAGCTGAAGCACTAGGGTGTGCGTGAGTCCTCCTGTAGCAAAGACGACGGTGTCAACCGCATGAAGCCGTACCAAGTCACGTAAATGACGCAGCTCGCCCAGGCAAGGCAGCTCGCTACTGGTAGGTGATTCGGTATGAGGAGAAACGTATCCGATCAGTGTAAAAGGAGGCCAAGGGGCAGTTTCGAGCAACAGGTGTAAGCGGCGAGCTTCGTCGGCAGGCCCGACAAGTAAGGCGCGTTGCGGCCGATGTTTATGTCGCCGGCTCCAGGCAAGGCGCCAACCCACAAGTGCAGCGGCCACAAACGGGGCACTGAGCAATACCACAATGCGCGAAAAGGCGATGTCGGGCACGAAGAACGAGAGCGTGCCCATAAAAAGCAGGCTAAGGAATACGCCGTAAGCCACAGGACGCAGGTGCCCAAGTCGGCTGCGGTGGTAGCCCCGCTGCAGTGCGATACCTGCGATGGTGCTGATGGCATAGGCGGGGACAACGCTCAGTAAAAAAAGCTCGGCCAACGCTCGGCCGGCGGCCATGCTGCGCAGCCATCCAACCAGCGCTACGATTGTCGCAGTCAGCACTCCGTCGAGCCCAAGGGGAGCTAAACGCCGCAACCCGCGATGCAATACTGAAAAGCCAGCCCGCAACCCAATCCCTAGGCGTAGCAAAAGCAGAAACAGGGGAGCGTATCGATCGCGAAAGTGCTTTTCGACGAATTGCACCATGGCCCCGTAAAAAAGGCGCACATAGCGAAGCTCTCCTTTTTTGGTGCTTTCACCTTTGTAATGGATGATTTGCGTTCGGGGTGTATAGACAATTTTCCAGCCCGCTTGCTGAATCCGATAACACCAGTCTAGGTCCTCGCCGTACATAAAAAAATCTTCGTCCAATAGGCCTGCTCCCCCTTCGGGCTGGAGCCCCTCGGGTAGCAGATGGGCAACCGGGCCAAGCCCTTGCAAGCAAAGGCGTTCATAGGCCGTGCGGGAAAAGTACAGTGCGGCATGGCGCACAAACATGCACGATCCGCTTAGCGCGTCGACCTCGGTCTCTTCGTCAGGGGAAAGATAGGTAAGGTTATATCTCCCAAAGCGCCGGCTTTGGGGAAACAGCCGGCTCAGTCCTGTTAGGCGGTAAAAAGCCACCGCTGGTGTAGGAAAAGCACGGCGACTTTCAGGAGCAAACGTGCCGTCTGGGTTTAAGATTTTGCATCCTGCGGCGCCGACTTCGGGATGGGTCTCCAAAAAATCCACCATCACGCGCAGTGTATCTTCCTGAATCAGGGTGTCGGGGTTGAGCAAAAGTAAATAGCGGCCCCGTGCTTGGCGGATGGCTTGGTTATTGGCACGACTGAACCCGAGGTTTTCTGCGTTTGTGATGAGGTGGACGTGCGGAAATTCGGTTTGGATCATTTCGACGGAACCATCGGCCGAATTGTTGTCGACCACAAAAATTTCAACATCCAGGCCGCGACTTGCTCGGCACACCGAACGCAACGCTTCTTCCAGAAGCTCGCGCACGTTGTAGTTGACAATGATGACCGATAAATCGCACGGGTGGCGAGAGGTCGGCATCGTTTGTGGCAAGACCGAAGCGGCGGTCTGCATATTTGTTTGAGCCGGGCTAAAACTAACCCTAAAAGGCGGTTTTGCCAAGGAGTGTGGCGAAACTTTTAATGGCCCTCAAGTTTGGCTCAGGGTGAGCTTTAGGGATTGCGGAGACACTGTCAACGATTGCCGAAAATCGTGAGAGAATGTCCTTCCACAATTGACTTTTCCGGATAAGTCCAGTAATGTTGAGGCTGTTTTTGTAAAAGAATGCTTTTTATTCCAAATTCGCAAGAAAGACTGCGCAAAGTTTTCTGCACGGTGTAGATTCTGGTGTTTTTCTGAGAACGCAGCCTTAGACGTTTGCGCGTCATGCCGCAGATTTTTGCAAAGAAGGCAAACCGGCTTCCGGCCTTATCGTTGGCAGGATCGGTTTTTGGTGGCGTGTTGGTGGTATTCTTGGTCTGGTATTACTTTTCGCCCGAGTTTTATGAAGTGGGGTATGCGCCGCAGCAGCCGGTCCCGTTTAGCCACCGGATTCATGCGGGGCAACTGGGCATGGACTGTCGTTACTGCCACAACTGGGTAGAGGTGTCCGATAAAGCCAACATTCCGCCCACGCAAACCTGCATCAACTGCCACAGCCAGATCTTGACGGATTCGCCGCGGTTGCAACTGGTACGGGATAGTTGGGCTACAGACCAGTCCATCGAGTGGGTGAAGGTGCACCATCTGCCGGACTATGCACACTTCAGCCACGCTTCCCATGTGAACAATGGGGTGGGATGTGAGACGTGTCATGGACGTATTGATCAGATGGACGTAGTTCGGTTGGTAGCGCCGCTTTCCATGGGCTGGTGCTTAGAATGTCACCGGCAGCCCGAGTTGTACTTGCGGCCGCAAAGTGAAATCACGACGATGGGTTACCAGCCTCCGGCAGACTACCTTGAGCGCAATCTGGAACGCATTCGGGCGGAAGGCATCCGGCCACCCACCAATTGCTCGGCTTGTCATTACTGATCAAAATCTTTTTGGCCCCAAACGCTGTGATGGTATTGCACGACGGCGCTATGATTGAACTACCTGTTGTTGATGCAAGCAGCCCAGAAGAACCGACTTCAGGCAAGCGCCTTTGGCGAAGCTTGAGGGATTTGCAGCGGGACCCAGAGTGGGTGCAGCTGGCGCGTGATGAATTTATGCCAGGGGCAACAGAGCCGCCTAGTGGCACGTCGCGGCGCCAGTTTTTGCAACTTATGGGTGCTTCGATAGCTTTGGCTGGGTTGACCGCCTGCCGGCGACCGGTGGAAAAGATTCTTCCCTACGTACGTCAGCCTGAGCAGATTATTCCGGGCATTCCGCTCTATTATGCTACGGCAATGCCGTTTCGGGGTAGCCTGCGGCCACTTTTGGTGGAAAGCCACGAAGGCCGTCCAACCAAGATCGAAGGCAACCCCGATCATCCCATCAGCCGAGGGGCCACAGGCGTCTTTGAGCAGGCTTCGCTCCTTAACCTGTACGACCCGGATCGTTCACAGCGCGTGTTGCATCGGGGTCAGCCGTCTTCATGGGCTGATTTTGTGCAATTTGCGCAGCGTCTGGTGGCCGAAGCGGGGAGCAAACGGATCGCTGTGCTTTGCGAGCCAAGCAGCTCACCTACGCTGGCTGCTCTGCGGCAAGAGCTGGCGCGGCGCTATGCGCAAGTGCACTGGATCGAATATGCTGCTGAAGGAGACGACAACGAGCGCCTGGGGTTGCAGCAAGCCTTTGGTCAGCCGGTGCGGGCGCGCTACCGCTTCTCTGAAGCGCGTGTTATTGTGAGCTTAGATGCAGATTTCCTGGGACCCACAGATCGCAACTTTGTCGAGAACACCCGGGAGTTTGCGGCCAGCCGCCGGATCGCGCAACCTGGTGACGAAATCAGCCGGTTGTATGTGGTGGAAAGCGCCTACACGATCACCGGCGCGATGGCTGATCACCGGCTGCGACTTCGGGCCAGTGACATTCCAGCCTTTGCCGCAGCGCTTGCGGCCGAGCTAGGTATAGAAGAGCTCCGCGTCGCTGGAGCGCGCTTTGCGAGCCATCCTTATGTGGTTGAGATTGCCCGCGAGTTGCGGGAAGCAGGTAGCCGTGGGGTAGTGCTTGCAGGCGAGACGCAACCTCCTGTGGTGCATGCGCTGTGTGCTGTGCTGAACGATCTGCTCGGCAGTTTGGGCCGCACGGTCACACTGCACGCCTTAGAAGTTCCTGCTCAGTCCCAAGCAGAGGCCTTAGCCACGCTGATGCAGGCCCTCAAGGCTGGTGAGGTAGATGTTTTGGTGCTTTTGAACGTCAATCCCGTTTATGATGCGCCCGCAGCGCTCGGGTTTGCGGAGGCGTTGGCACAGGTACCCGAAGTCATCCATTTGGGATTGCACGTAGACGAAACCGCCCAGCAGAGCACTTGGCACCTGCCCGCAGCGCACTATCTTGAAGCTTGGGGCGATGGGCGGGCCTACGATGGCACGCTTTCGGTCATCCAGCCGCTGATTGCCCCCCTATACGCTGATGCGCACTCAGCCATCGAAGTGGTGGCGCTGCTGGCTTCAGGACAAGAGCAAAGCGGCTACGACCTGGTGCGCAATCAGTGGCGGGTGCTCCTGGCAGGTCGTGGATCTTTTGAGCAAGCCTGGCAGCGCGTATTGCACGATGGCTTTTTGCCCGATTCTGCCTATCCTACAGTTTCGCTGCGTCCTACCCGTCAGTTCTTGGCCAGCTGGCCTACAACAACAGCAGAAGGCCTAGAGGTGGTCTTTCGCCTGGACCCCACCGTGCTCGATGGCAGTTTTGCCAACAACGCCTGGTGCCAGGAACTGCCTGATCCGATGACTAAGATCGTTTGGGACAATGTGGCCATTTTGAGTCCCAAGACAGCTGAGCAGTTGGGCATAACGCAGCGATATCACAAAGGTGCTTACTTTGTCGATGTCCTCGAACTGACGCTTGAGGGCCGTTCTGTAGCGTTGCCTGCCTGGATCTTACCCGGGCATCCCGACCAGACGATCACCGTCAATTTGGGCTACGGCCGCCAGATTCGCTCCAATAGGTCTGAGCGCAAGACTTCGTTTTTCGATTTGGACGACTACACCGATATCTACAACCAGGGGGCGATTGCCACAGGTGTGGGCGTCAATGTAGCTCCCTTGCGGCGCCTGGATAGCCCGTATGTAGCGCAGGGCGTGCAGTTGCGTAAAACAGGCCAGACCTACAAAATTGTCACGACGCAGGATCACGGGGCAATGGAGGGGCGGCCGTTGGTACGCATGGCCACGTTGGAAGAGTTTCGGAAACAGCCAAAATTTGCCCAGGAAGCAGAACCTCCGCTGGAAGGACTTGAGCCATGGGCTGAGTATCCCACCCTGTGGGAAGAGCGGCACCCCAGCCGCCAGCCCGATTTTCAGAACAGCGATTACTACCGCAACCAGTGGGGGATGGTCATAGACCTCAATGCTTGCACGGGATGCAACGCTTGCGTTGTTGCCTGCAACAGTGAGAACAACATCGTGATGGTGGGTAAGCGAGAAGTAGGTCGCGGCCGCGAAATGCACTGGTTACGTATTGATCGCTATTTTGTAAGCGATGAGGCGCACGCCGACAATCCGCAGGTAGTTGTGCAGCCTGTGCCTTGCATGCACTGTGAAAATGCCCCCTGCGAGTCGGTTTGCCCGGTGGCAGCGACAATGCACTCGCCAGATGGCCTCAACGAGATGGTCTATAACCGGTGCATCGGCACCCGCTATTGTTCTAATAACTGTCCTTACAAGGTGCGGCGTTTTAACTGGTTTAACTGGGTCAAAACGCTGCCCATTCAGGTGCAGATGGCCCAAAACCCGGACGTGACCATGCGCTTCCGTGGCGTGATGGAGAAATGCACCTACTGCGTGCAGCGCATCCGCGAAGCGCAGCGCCAGGCCAACGTCGAGCAGCGACCGTTGCGGGATGGCGAGGTCAAGACCGCCTGTCAGCAGGCTTGTCCGGCCGAGGCGATTTCGTTTGGGGACCTAAACGATCCCAATAGCAAGGTTTCGCGCGACAAGCAAAACGTGCGGCGCTATGAAATGCTGGCTTACCTGAACGTCAAACCGCGCACTTCCTACTTGGCGCGCGTGACAAACCCCAACCCAAGGCTCCTTGAAGTAGAAACGATAGCCTAAACGGCTGTTAAAAAGATGCATTAAGGCGATGGCGCACGCAACGGCAAAGGACCTGTCGGCTCTGGCCCGTACCGATCATGAGGTCGAGGCCCCACTTGTGCAGGGTGGACTGACGTTCCATGACATTACCGAGCTGGTTTCTCAGCACGCCGAAAAAAAGACTCCGAAAACTTGGTGGGCCGTGTTCATCTTCCCCTTTTTGGGGACACTGACGCTGGTCACCATGCTGTCCTACCTGGTGTGGAATGGCATTGGCGTTTGGGGGAATAACGTTCCAGTAGGTTGGGCCTGGGATATTGTGAACTTTGTCTTTTGGGTCGGTATCGGTCACGCCGGCACATTGATTTCAGCCATTTTGTTTCTTTTCCGCCAGCGGTGGCGTACCTCGATCAATCGGGCCGCCGAGGCGATGACCATTTTTGCGGTAATCTGTGCCTTGATTTTTCCCACCTTTCACGTAGGCCGGGTGTGGGTGATTTACTGGACGCTGCCCTTCCCGAACCAGATGGAGATGTGGCCTCAGTTCAAAAGCCCCCTTTTGTGGGATGTGTTTGCCGTGTCGAGTTACTTTATCGTATCGCTGGTCTTTTGGTATGTAGGTTTAATCCCAGACTTGGCTACGCTGCGGGATCGGGCAGCAAGGATGGGGCGTAAGCTCAGGGCCAAAATCTTGGGTTTCTTGTCGCTTGGCTGGTGCGGCGCCAATCGGCACTGGCGTAACTATGAAAAAGCCTACATGCTGTTGGCCGGCTTGGCTACGCCCCTGGTGCTCTCGGTACACTCGGTCGTGTCTTTCGACTTTGCCGTATCGATCATTCCTGGATGGCATACGACCATCTTTCCTCCCTACTTCGTTGCGGGCGCCATCTTCTCTGGGTTTGCCATGGTGGTCACGCTCCTGGTGCTGGCCCGTAAAGCCTATGGCCTAGAAAACGTGATCACGCTAGATCACCTGGAGAAGATGAACATCATCATGCTCGTAACGGGTACGATGGTGGGCTTTGCTTACATCACCGAGTTTTTCATTGCCTGGTACTCTGGTGTGCCTTATGAGCGCTACGCTTTCATTAACCGCGCTACGGGGCCTTATGCCTGGGCTTATTGGATCATGATGTCTTGTAACCTGATTTTCCCCCAGTTTTTCTGGGTTAAAAAGTTGCGGCGCAACATTCCTTTTATGTTTCTGGCCTCGATCGTGGTAAATATCGGCATGTGGTTCGAGCGGTTTGTGATCATTGTGACATCACTGCACCGGGACTTTTTGCCCTCAAGTTGGGATTACTACACCCCCACCTGGGTGGATGTGCTGACGCTTATCGGTTCGTTCGGATTGTTTCTTACGCTCTTTATGTTGTTCCTGCGTTTTGTGCCCATGGTGGCCATGGCGGAAGTGAAGGGAGTATTGCCGGAAGCTGATCCGCACTACTATGAGGCCCATGGCGACGGCCACAGCCGTCCAGCCCAGGTGCAGCTTAAAGATCGGCACGCCTAACGATAAAAGGAGCGTGACGCTATGTTGAAAGCATTGCAGCGCGCCGTAAGGACCTCGATGGGCATTTATGATCCGCCATCAGGCCAGTCGGTTTATGGTTTGCTGGCCGAGTTTTCCGACCCAGCAGCATTGCTGCACGCTGCCCGTCAGGTTCGTAAAGCAGGGTATCAACATTTTGATGCGCATAGTCCTTTCCCCATCCATGGGATGGATGAGGCGATGGGGTTAGGAAACTCCAAAGTGGGGTTTGTTGCGCTAGGAGGCACTGTAACCGGTCTGGCATTGGCCTGGTGGATGCAGTGGTGGATGGGGGCAGTGGACTATCCCCTGAATATCAGTGGTAAACCCTTTTTTGCCATTGAGCCCTCAGTACCCATCATGTTTGAGCTGACGGTGCTGTTTTCTGCATTGGCTGCCGTGGCCGGCATGTTGGCGCTCAACGGCTTGCCCCGTCCGTACAATCCACTGTTCTACTCTCAGAATTTTAGCCGGGTGACCGATGACGGCTTCTTTTTGTTTGTAGCGGCCAGCGATGCGAAATTCGACCTTGTGGCCACGCGGCAGCTTTTGGAGCAGCTGGGGGGCTATAACATTGAGGTTATTGAAGATCGTGGCGAAGAAGAATGGGTCGAGGCGCCAGCAGCACCCGCTGAAGTGACGGTAAACGCTACCTGAACAAACATGATCATGTTGCGCACAAGTTGGACGGGATTGTTTCTACTGTTGCTTTTGAATGGCTGCCGGGGGATGATCTCAAGTAAACCCCCTGTGCATCCAAACTTAAACATGGACTTTCAGGAGAAATTTGAAGCCCAGGAGCTAAATCCGTTTTTTGCAGACCGGAGGGCTATGCGTCCGCCCGTTCCGGGCACGGTGGCCCGAGGGTTGCTCAAAGAAGACACGCCGTTTTATTTCGGTAGGACGGCCGAAGGGGCTTATGTTGCGCGTGTTCCAGTAGCCGTAACTGCAGAGCTGGTTATGCGAGGCAGGGAACGATACAACATCTACTGCGCGGTTTGTCATGGGGCTGCAGGCGATGGCCAAGGTATCATCATGCGGGGGAACTACGGCTACACGCCGGCGCCTTCGTTTCATGAAGATCGGCTGCGCACTGTAGAGGACGGCTATATTTTTGAAGTGATCACCAACGGGGTGCGCAACATGCCCGCCTATGCGCATCAAATTCCGGTAGCAGATCGTTGGGCTATTGTGGCCTATGTGCGCGCGCTCCAGCGTAGCCAGCAGGCTACGGCTGCTGACCTACCTGTTGAAGTCCTCCAAGAACTCCAGCAATCCACAAGCAGCCGCTAAGCAAAATCGTTATGGCAGCCTTGAAGTTTTCCTCGTTTCCTGTTTGGTTGATTGATCCGCTTCGGCCAACGCGGGATAAGGCAGAACCGCACTACCGGTTGACTGAAGACGTGCGCCCTTGGGCGGTTCCTTTAGCCATTGGCGTAGCGTTTTTATGCATCAGTGGGGTTGGCTGGGCACTTGAGGCGGAGCAGTTTTACTTTTCATATCTCGTGGGCTGGACGTTCTGTTTGACGCTTGCCTTAGGGGCCTTGTTTTTTGTTATGATTCAGCACCTGACGCGGGCGCAGTGGGTGGTAGCCGTACGACGGCTGCCTGAAGCCTTGCTGTGGAGCTTCCCAGTGCTAGCGGTGCTGTTTGTCCCGCTGCTTTTTGGGTTACATGACCTGTATCACTGGACGCACCCCGAGGTCTACGACCCAGCCCATCCTGACTATGATCCTATTTTAGCCGGTAAACAGCTCTATCTAAACGTGCCGTTCTTTTTGGCCCGCATCGCTTTCTACTTTTTCATTTGGACGCTTCTAGCCTATAAGCTCTACACGCTTTCGGTGCGGCAGGACGTTGACCCAGATCCCGCCATCCCGGCTCAACAACGAAAAGTCAGTGCCTGGGGTATGCCACTCTATGGCGTGACGGTTGCGTTTGCGAGCTATGACTTTTTGATGTCGCTTGACCCCCACTGGTATTCGACAATCTTTGGCGTGTATTTCTTTTCCGGTGCTTTCTTTGTGGCGCTGGGATTCATTACGACCTGTTATGTAGTGCTGACGCGTACAGGGACGCTGCGTGGCATCGTGCGCGTGCCGCATTTTCAAGACCTGGGCAAGTTGATGTTCGGTTTTACGGCGTTTTGGGCCTACATTGCCTTTAGCCAGTATATGCTTATCTGGTATGGCAACCTGCCAGAAGAGACAATCTGGTTCCGGCATCGGCTAGAGCACGGTTGGGAAGTGCTCAGCCAAGTGCTGGTATGGGGTCATTTTGTATTGCCTTTTGTGATATTGTTACCCTGGGTTGCTAAGCGGACCGCACTTTTGCTGGGCATTATGGGTGTTTGGTTTGCCTTGATTCACTGGATCGATTTGTTCTGGGTAGCTATGCCGGTACTGCATGCTGAGCAGATGCGTTTCCATTGGTTGGATGTAACCTGCTGGCTGGGGTTATTCGGCCTAATGGTGGGGCTGCTCTTTTACCGGCTAAGCCGGCACAGTCTAGTACCGCAAAATGACCCCTACCTAGCACGATCGCTGGCTTTGCATTAGCCGCAGCATTTTCACAGGGGCTTTGCAAAATAAGACAACCCTGGCTTTTATTGGGCGTTTGTAGTGTGTAAAACACAGGACCCATGGCCGACCACTACACAGAATCTGCAATAGCACCGGCTATTGAAACAGCAGCGCTGGAGGTGCAACCAGACGAGACAAACGTTCAGGCACCTTCGCTTTTCCGCATGGTGCTGGGAACTGCCGTGCTGCTTGCCGTGATCGTTATTGCTTTGGTTTTTGTTGCCCGATGGCAGATGCAAAAAGACGCTGAAGCAGCTGCGGCTCAGGCACGCTATCCGTTGTTAGAAGAGACCCGAGCGCATGGAGCAGCCTTGCTGCAAGGCTATGGTGTGGTAGATGAAGCGGCGGGAGTCTATCGTATTCCCATTGAAAAAGCAATGGACGACATCGTTGCGCGCTATGGGAACGCCCAGCAGGTGGTATGGCCGCAGCCTTCGGAGGTAGCAAGGCCCTAGGGCTTGGAAATCATGCAGGGTATACGCCGACACATAGGGTGTTGGGGGATTGGGATAGGGATGTTTATAGCGGTCTCTGCCTATGCCCAGCGCAGCGGCCAGCAGTTGGCCGTATTTGAAGGCGTGGGCATAACGGAACAGTTGGGCGCGCAGATACCTTTGAACTTGACCTTTTATGATGAAAGCGGGCAACCTGTAAGCCTTAAAGCGTTTTTCGATGGCCGGCGTCCGGTGCTGCTCACGCTGGTCTACCACGATTGCCCGATGCTTTGCAACCTGATGCTAGACGGGCTAACACGTACGCTTCGCCAAATGACCTGGACGCCAGGGGAGCAGTTTCAAGTGCTCACCATTAGTTTTAATGCTATAGAAACGCCAGAACTGGCCCGAAGGCAGAAAGCCCGCTACCTGCAAGAGCTGGGAAGGCCTGAGGCTGCTGCAGGATGGCACTTTCTCACGGGGGATTCCCTGAGTATTCAAGCATTAACCCGTGCGGTAGGCTTTCACTTCCGCTGGGTGCCTGCGCAGCAGCAATTTGCGCATCCGGCAGCGCTGATTTTTCTGAGTGGCAACGGTATGGTCGCACGCTATCTCTACGGCCTGGAGCACAATGCGGCTGATGTACGCAAGGCGCTGGTTGAGGCTTCAGAGGGCAAAGTAGGTAACGTGCTCGACCAGGTAATTTTGTATTGTTTTCAATACGATCCCAACCAAAACTCCTACGTAGCCAATGCCTATAACCTCATGCGGTTGGGCGGAGGATTGACCGTGCTTGGGTTAGGAGTGATGCTGCTGTTTTTCTGGCGCCGCGAGCGGCGTCGGCAGCAGCAGGCCATGCACGCTCCCGCATGATTCAAACTACGCATGCAAGCAATGATCTGGTTGCAGGGTACAGCTTGGCTGCCAGAGGCAGCCTCTTCTGTTGCGTCAGAGGTTGACGCGCTGTTTCATTTTTGGGCATGGGTGAGTGTTGTGCTTTTTTTAGGCGTCATTGGCGCCACCTTGTTTTTTGTGGTGCGCTATCGGCGCCGTAGCATAGAAGAAGTGCCCCAGCCCGTTAAAGAAAAAAAGCTCATTGAGCTGGCCTGGATTGTGCTTCCCACGATTTTAGTTCTCATTGTATTTACGTGGGGTTTTCGGGTCTACATCAAGATGTATACCGCCCCACCAAACGCTTACGAAGTGCTTGTTCATGCTTACCAGTGGTACTGGGAGTTTGAGTATCCGAACGGGGTCAAGACAACCAACGAGCTGCATGTTCCGGCCAATCGACCCGTACGGCTGCGCATGAGCAGCGCGGACGTGATTCACAGCCTGTATGTGCCGGCTTTTCGCGTAAAGCAAGACGTGCTCCCAGACCGCTACTCAACGCTTTGGTTTGAAGCGACGCAACCAGGGCAATACACCATCTTCTGCACCGAGTACTGCGGTACGCAGCACTCCGGTATGGTGGCCAAGGTGGTAGTGCATCCGGAACAGGAATTTGAGCAATGGCTCCAGGAGGCAGGCGTTCCTGAAGACATGCCCTTGCCAGAACTGGGTGCTCGGTTGTATCGCGAAAAAGCTTGCTTTAGCTGCCATTCGCTTGACGGATCACGTGGCGTTGGGCCTACTTTTAAGGGGCTTTATGGTCACGAAGTTGAGTTGGAAGATGGATCACGTGTGGTTGCCGACGAGAATTACCTACGGGAGTCCATTCTGCAACCCGGTGCTAAAATTGTACGGGGCTATCCTAATGTGATGCCGGCCAGTTATGCTTCGTTGAGTGAGCGCGAGGTGGCTGCGTTGATTGAATTCATTAAGCAGCAGCAGTAATTGCTGAGGAGGGTCTCATGGCTACACAAATGCATGCTGCGACTGTCGCCCAGTCCCAGGCTGAGGTAAACTACCTCAACCATGCCCGAGGGCTGAAGTCTTGGCTGCTGACGCTGGATCACAAGCGCATTGGCCTGCTCTATTTGATCTCGATTGCACTGTTTTTTGTGGTAGGGGGCATTCTGGCTTTGCTGGTTCGCTTGGAGTTGTTTGAGCCGGGCCAGACGATCATGAGCGCCGAGACCTACAACCACGTCTTTACATTGCATGGCGCGATCATGATCTTTTTGTTTCTCATTCCAGCGGCGCCCGCGGTTTTAGGCAACTTTGCCTTGCCGATCATGATCGGGGCCCGAGACGTAGCCTTTCCGCGCTTAAACCTGGCCAGCTGGTACATTTTCTGGCTGGGGGCCATCACGATGCTGGTAGGGATTGTGACCAGCGGTCTGGATACGGGGTGGACGTTCTATACGCCCTACTCTACCATGACAGGCTCTGGCGTGACCTGGGTGGTGCTCGGCGTATTCATTTTGGGCTTTTCGTCTATCCTGACCGGCCTAAACTTTATTGTTACCATTCATAAAATGCGGGCCCCCGGCATGACTTGGAGTCGGTTGCCTCTGTTTGTGTGGGGCCTTTATGCCACAAGCATTGTGCAGATTTTAGCTACACCGGTGCTGGGCATTACGCTATTGCTACTGGCGTTGGAGCGCATTTTAAAGGTCGGTATTTTTGATCCGGCACTCGGTGGCGACCCCGTGCTGTTCCAGCACTTTTTCTGGTTTTACTCACACCCGGCGGTGTACATCATGATTTTGCCGGGTTTTGGGATTATTTCGGAGCTGATTGGCACGTTCTCGCGTAAGGGAATCTTTGGCTATAAGTTTGTGGCCCTCTCGTCGGTGGCGATTGCTTTTTTGGGCTTTCTGGTCTGGGGCCATCACATGTTTGTTTCTGGCCAGTCGGCTACCGCCTCGACGGTTTTCTCGCTTTTGACGTTTCTGATCGGCGTCCCGACCGGAGTGAAGGTGCTTAACTGGGTGGCGTCACTTTATCGCGGTTCGATCTGGTTGCGTTCGCCGCTGCTGTATGCCCTCATGTTCTTGTTTGTCTTTCCGATCGGTGGATTTACTGGCATCGCCCTAGGAACGTTAGGGCTCGATGTGCCGCTTCACGACACCTACTTTGTGGTAGCCCATTTCCACTATGTGATGGTAGGCGGCATGTTTCTCTCGTTCCTGGGTGGGCTGCACTACTGGTGGCCGAAGATGTTTGGCCGGCTCTACAATGAGAAACTGGCACAACTTGCAGCGCTACTGATCTTTGTAGGCTTCAACGTGACGTTTTTCCCGCAGTTTATCCTGGGTACGCAGGGTATGCCGCGCCGCTACTTTGACTATGTGCCTGAGTTTACCACGCTGCACCAGATTTCGACGGTAGGGTCGTGGATTCTGGGGGTGGGGTTACTGCTGGTGGCTGGGTATCTATTGCATTCCCTCTTCAAGGGGCAAAAAGCTCCAGCCAATCCGTGGGGTGCGGGCACATTAGAGTGGACGCATACCGGCCGGATCCCTTCGCCGCACAACTTTGATCGGATTCCAGTAGTTACGCGCGGGCCTTACGACTATCACCTGGCTGAAGAAATCTTTGGCAATGGACGAGGCGAGGGGAACGGCGTCGTGGTGCAGCCCTCTGGACAGGCACAACAATCTCATTCCACAACTTGAAAGTAAACGATTCTAAGGACATGGCAGGAGCTTCGGAAGCCGTAACCAGCGTCCATGGGGCGGAGGCCCACCATCCGCCTTATCTGCAACACCATTTTGTGTCGGCTGAGCAGCAGTTCGATGCGGCTAAGCTCGGCATGTGGATCTTTTTGGCAACAGAAATCCTGCTTTTTAGCGGGATGTTTGTTGCCTATGCGGTCTATCGCGTCTGGCACCCGGAAGTGTTTCAAGCCGCCAGTAAATTGCTGGATTGGCGCCTGGGCGGGTTGAACACCCTGGTGCTGCTGGCTTCGTCGTACACGGTAGCGTTGGCCGTGCACTATGCCCAGCTGGGGAATCAAAAACGTCTACTTCAGAATCTTTGGCTGACGATTGCCCTGGCCGGCGTGTTTATGGTGGTGAAATACTTTGAATACACCGAAAAATTCCATCACCATATCTTCCCAGGCGGAAACTATGCCTACGAAGGGCTGCAAATTCCTTACGTAGGGCAGTTTTTTAGTATTTACTTTGTGATGACCGGTATTCACGGATTGCACGTGCTTGTGGGGATGGGGGTGCTGACCTGGGTAGCGCTGAAAGCGCGGCGCGGCGCGTTTAGCAGTGCCTACTATACCCCTGTGGAAATCTCGGCGCTTTACTGGCACTTGGTCGATATCATCTGGATTTTCCTGTTTCCTTTACTATATCTGATTCACTGAGGCAAACGGAGTTATGGCGCACGCTACGCACCATCACATTATTCCTCGACCGCTTTTGCTCAAGGTTTTTGTCACCTTGGTCGTGTTGACCATTATCACTGCGCTGACAGGTCAGGCAGACCTTGGGGCGCTCAACTTTTTGCATGTTCCGCTGGCTGTGGGTATTGCTGTCATTAAGGCAACGCTGGTGGTGCTCTTTTTTATGGGATTAAAGTACGATCGACCGATCAATGCCCTTTCGTTTATCATCGGACTGCTCATGGTCGGGGTGTTTTTGGCTTTTACGCTCTTAGACATGCTCTATCGCGGCGATATTGGCAATCTAGATCGCCAGCCTATTCGTGGCCCACAACTAGAGCAGATGGCTCCCCCTTCAGCCCACTAAAGCGCGGCTTAAGTGTGCTAAGAACGCCTGTTTGCAAAGACAGGCGTTTTGTATGGGATCTTTTGCATAAACCCTAGCGTGCTTAAAAAGCAAAGGAGCCCGAAAAAAGCGACATGTACCTGCTTTTGGCCTGTACCTTTGTGCCCATTTTGTTTTTTATGCTGGTATGGGCTGTTGTGACAGCGGGGCGGATTCTATTTCCGGAACGCCCGATGCCTTTCGACCGGGAATTTTCATTGCGAGGTTGGCGCATGCGTCCCCGCTACCGTATACCTGTCCCGACAGCAGCCGTACGTTTGCAAATGGGGCAGGATGAAGCAGACGGCTATGCTTTTGAGGCAGGTCACTCCGAGGGGCTTCCAGCAGGGTGGTATACCGATTTGTGGGAGCGCCGTAATTAATAGACCTTCTATTCGACAGGGTTGCAACAGTTCACGTACTGCCGATAAGGTGAATAGGCAGCAAGCAACGGGAAGAGGCTTGCTGGCCGATTGAACCTGCTGAAAGCATTAGCGGTAAGAGGGTCCGTTTACCGGAGACGTTGTATCCGCTCTAAGCCCATGAAGGTCATCGAGATTTTAGAGCAAGCAGCAGGTCCGCTGATCTCGTATGAAATCATCCCCCCACGACGGGGTGGATCTTTAGAAGAAGTGATGGCGGTCGTAGCAGAGCTGATGCCTTTTGACCCCCCCTTTATTGACGTGACCAGCCATGCGGCTGAAGTAGAATATGAGCCGCTTCCAGATGGCACGTTGCGCCCGCGCATTAAGCGTAAACGTCCGGGTACGCTCAGCATTTGTGCAGCGATTAAAAGCCGATTTGGGGTAGAAACCGTGCCGCATCTCCTCTGCCACGGGTTTACGCGCGAGGAGACCGAAGACGCTTTGATTGAGCTGCATTACCTGGGTATCCAAAACGTCATGGCCTTGCGAGGCGACAGTCCTGGTTATCGCAAGCCTATCCCTCCGGACCGGACGGTCAACCTTTATGCTGTGGATCTTGTGCAGCAGATCGCGAACATGAACCGCGGCATTTATCTGGAACCACTCGAGGATGCCGTAGCTACCGATTTTTGCATTGGCGTAGCTGGGTATCCGGAAAAACATTATGAGGCGCCAAACCTGACCTGGGATATCTTGAATCTCAAGCGTAAAATTGAAGCCGGTGCGCATTATGTAACCACGCAAATGTTTTTTGACAACCGGCACTATTTTCGCTTTGTCGAGCGTTGTCGTGAAGTAGGGATTACGGTGCCCATTATCCCAGGGCTCAAAATCCTAACCAGCAAGCAGCATTTGCAGCTGCTGCCCAGTCGGTTTCATATCGAGATTCCTGAAGCACTGGCAGCCGAAGTGGAGGCGGCTAAGCCCGAGCATGTCCCGGAAATTGGGATTGCCTGGGCGCTTCGGCAAGCCGAGGAGTTGCTAGAGGCTGGGGTACCTTGCTTGCATTTCTACATTATGTTGCGGGCCGACTACGTACGCCGTGTGGTCGAGGCGCTGCGTAAGATGGCCTAAAAGTCGGCTAACGCCAAAAGGATGCTACCCCCTGCGTTTTTTGCGCAAAATCGGGGACCATCTTGCGCATCAAAGGGCTTCGATGTAGAATCCTTTAAGATTGACAAGGAAAAACTTGCAAACTATCTTTTTAGAAGATAAGCGTTTGCGCCTGTAGTCCCCGGTTCTTTGGCGGGGAGGCCGCAAAGAAAAACGTACTTTGCAGCTTGTAAGGAGGCCTCCCATGGCAGCACGTCGTGGCGTTGTTAAGTGGTTTGATGCCAAAAAGGGCTATGGTTTTATTGTGCACCCGGACGGCGGGGCCGACATTTTCGTGCACTTTTCGCAGATCATCAGTGAGCGACGTTTTAAGACGCTGCGCACTGGTCAATGGGTAGAGTTTGAACTGCATGAAGGACCCAAAGGCCTGCATGCCCGCAATGTTGTTCCGCTGGACGAAGCAGCGGCGCGGCGTGAGGCTTCGGGTTCGGCAACAAATCATCGGGGCGGTATCAGGCCTCAGCCGGTGGGCCGTTCTTGAACCCTTGCCTGGGCATTGTTTTTCGGCCGCTGTACGGCTATCTTGCAGCAGCTTTAGGCTGCAAGTAAGGGAGACAAATGATGTCTTTTGTTTTTTCTGACAAAGACATCCACCGCATTGCTGAGGCGTTGGGTGTGTCGCCAGAGATAGAAGGGATGCTGGTACGTTTCAAGCTGTTTGATGCCCATAGCGGCCGCCGCTTAACCTTAGAAATTCAACGCGCGCTTGCGCTTCCCCCCGCACTTGCCGAAGTGATGTCGCCAGCGCTGGTGTCGGTCTATACGCCCAGTTCCTTTTTGCAACTGCAAGGGTGTACGGGTTTCTTAGCCAGTGAAACGCTGGGAGAAGTGATCTTCTTTGGGCGGCAACAAGGAGTAGTGAGTGGACTGGTTGTGGAGCGCGAAGCCGGATGTTCGCTCTATGCCAATGTGCATGAACGCCTGCTGTCGGCCGACTTTATGCAGCTTCCGCCAGAGATGGTAATGAGCAGTGTCGCTCTATCGCTGGCTGAAACGCTTTTTAATGATCGGGACGAATCGTCTCTATGAAAAAAAGGGGTACGCTGGAAATTGTCCAGGCACATCCAGACTTACGCCTTCCTCGTACGCGTTTGCGCCAGCTTATCCATACAATACTTCGCGCTGAAGGAGCGCAGCTGGGCTATCTTAGTGTAGTACTTGCTGATCACGCTACCGTGCGGACGCTAAACCAGACCTATCTCGCCCATGATTACGATACTGACGTGCTTTCCTTTCCGCTGAGCGAGACGCCAGGGGTCATCGAAGGCGAGATTTACGTAGATCTCGACACCGCTGCCGAACGCCACGCCGAATTTGGGGCCTCTTTTTTACAAGAGGCTTGTCGCTACGTAGTGCACGGCGTGTTGCACCTGCTTGGCTACGACGACAGCTCACCCGAAGCCAAGGCGCATATGCATGCACTTGAAGATCATTACTTGGCCCTCTGCCAGATAAGTTAAGCTTTAAGGCCGGTCGCTGGTGTCGGGCAAGCCCATCAGTTGTTGCATTTCCTGACGCAACTCCTCAGGCGTTTTGCGGAAGCTGTCGTCGCCGATGGCATCAGCCAGCCGGTTACTAAAGTCGGCTGCAGCCTGGTAATCGCCGGCCATTAAGTAGGTCATTCGAATAATTTGCACAAACTGCGCTGCCATTTCCGCCTCGCGCTGAGAGCGGGCTGTACGCAGCGTAAAGAGTACAAGCGGTTCGGCTCGCTTCCAGAGGGCCACTGCCCTGTCGGGTGCGCCCACTTGCTGATAGGCCTGGGCAAGAAAATAATAGGAGCGCAGGTCAGCTGGGATGGTCTCTAACGGTATGCGGGTCATGATCGTGTCCAATACCGCACGTCCTTCTTGCGCCCGCCCTTGCTCGGCAAGCTGGATGGCGATGTGGGCAAAGATGCTCCGGTAGTTGTCCACCATGCGCCGCGTGTTTTCGTCAAAATAAACTTTGGGATTGTCTAGGTTAGTAAACCGGAATTGGCGCAGTCGCTCCAGCGTGATTGAAGGTACGACGCGGCCCAGGGTAACGCCATGGCGGACGGGGACCACCCGGTAGGCTTGTCCTTCGAGCTGAAAGAAGTTTTGCAGGTTAAGCTGGCCGTCGGGGCTGGTTGTGACGGCAAAGTAGATCGGACGCTTCCAATCCTGCTCTGCATTGGTGCGTAGCATATCGAGCACAGCCACGTCGGCCGCGTAAAGCAGGCGCAGGTCGCGTGTGTAGGGGCGACCTTCCAGGCGCCAGCGCATGGGCCGCATGACACGTGCGCTGTCTTCAGGGGCAATGCCTAGCTGGGCATAGTCCGTGGCTGGATTTAGCCGAACAGGCAATTCAATTTCCCGCGGTTCCCAAGCAATCACGGTGAGACGGTCAATTTGCGCGTCGTTCAGCGAGATCGGCAGGGGCTGCGACTGACGAGCCCATTGGTGCTTGAGCTGTTTGATGTACCATCCTGTGTTCAGCAGCGAGAGGTTGGCCACGCGCACGTCCTGGCGCACCCCTTCGACCTCTTGCAAGTACCAAAGGGGGTAGGTGTCGTTATCCCCGTTGGTGAAAACGATAGCCTGCTCATCCAAGCTCATAAGCAGGTTCCAGGCGTAGTCGCGAGCTACGTAGTTTCCCGAGCGGTCATGATCGTCGTAGTTCTCCAGCAGCATGTGCAGTGGTACAGCCGCAAAGATGATAGCGGCTGTAGCACCAAGCAGCAGGCGCTGCAACGCAGGGGTTCGGTAGTTCAGTTTTTCGCGGGCCAATTCCAGTAAACCAGCGGCGCCAATGCCTACCCAGAGGCTAAAAGCGAAGAAGCTGGCTACATAGGAGTAATCGCGCTCTCGGGGTTGTAGAGGCGTCTGGTTGAGGTAGAGGATAATGCCCACGCCGGTGACCAAAAACAGGATCAGTACACTGAAGGCGCGGCGCCAGTCGCGCTTAAAATGAACTGCGGCACCAAGCAGGCCTAGGATTAGGGGGAGGGCATAGTAGACGTTTCGTGCAGCACGTTCGCTAGGCGTCTGGAAAAAGTAAAGGTCTTTCTCTCCGGGTAGAAAGCCCGTAATTGCAGGAGCGTCTTGCACGTCGCTGGCTTTTCCGACAAAGTTCCATAGAAAATACCGGACATACATGTGCCCGAGTTGGTAGCGGAAGAAAAAGTCAAGGTCAGATGTATACTGGGCATACACGCGCAGGTGGCTAGGGTCGGGGGACCATCGACGTGGGAAAAGTACTTCGCGTGAAGGGTCGATCTGGCCGGTACGGTCATTATAGGTAGCGCCACGCAAGAGCGGGGTTTCTCCATACTGCTCACGCTTTAGGTAAGAGACAAAAGCTTGTGGCGTTTCTGGGTCATTCAAATCAATCGGGGGATCGACGCTGCTCCGAATAAGGATATACGCATAGCTGGAATAGCCTAGCAGCACCATAGCTAGGCAAAGCATGATCAGATTGGCTGCAGGCTTTTGCTTGTGCTGCGTATAGTATACGCCAAAGACGACCAGGATCAGTACAAACAGGCCAAATACCAGCGGATCGCCACTTTGACCAGCCCAGTCAGGTAGCTCCTGAATAATGATAGGGTAGATAATGAGAAAAGCGAGTGCGGTAAGTATTAAGGCTCCTAGGATGCGGAGCGCACGTTGTGCAGGGCTCCACGCTGGACGATCAAATTCGGTAAAAAAGATCAATAGGCCTACAAAGAAAATAGCCAATAGACTCAGCAGGTGTACGCCGATAGCCAGGCCAAATAGGTAGGCAATCAGCACCAGATAGCGATTGGCCGAGAGGGCCGAAAGCGTGCCGCCGCGGCGCAGGGTAGCGATTTCACGCGAGGCCTGTTCGCTCCACCGCAAGCCTAGCCATACCACCAGAGCGGTAAAGAGCATCGACATGGCATAAACTTCGGCTTCGACCGCATTAAACCAGAACGAGTCGGTTACAGCAAACGTGCAGGCACCGACGACGCCGCCAGTCAAAGCCGTTAGATCGTCCATCCAGGTTCGCTGATCAGCGGCTGGTTGCCAGAGGCGGATAAGGCGTACAATGATCAGATAGGTTAAAAGCACAGTAACTGCACTGGAGAGCGCCGAAACCCAGTTGACCGCCAGCGCGACCAGCTCGCGCGAAGGAGCGAGCATCGAAAACAGGCGGGCAATCAGCACGTAAAACGGCGCTCCCGGTGGATGCATGACTTGCAGTCCAAAGACGCTCGCGATGAACTCTCCTCCGTCCCAGAAAGGTACCGTAGGCGCAATGGTCAGCCCATAAAGTATGAGCGCATACAAAAAAACAGCTGTGGCGACCAGGCGCTCGAGCAGCGAACGATTCATGGGTATGCGGTTTGATCTTTTAGCAAACGCCTCTCTAACGCGTTGCGGGCAGGGGGGTGCCCTCTCTAGGTCAGTTTTGCTGGCTTGCGTATAGGATAGGGAGCTTGGCCGATGCCATCGACGCCAAGACGATGATCCTCAAGGTGCACAACCGCGCCGGTAAGATAGGCCACAAGCCACTGGCTGGAAGCTACGTGGTCGGTAACCGCCGGTATGTAGTACGCAGAGTTTCCTTGGGCCAAGGCAACATAGGGCAAAAGCTGATCGGCCAGGAAGCGATCGACCGTAGCGCCTCGCTGCAGGTCTTCAAGCAGCTGATAAGCCACGTCGTCGGCGATAGCCTCGGAAGGACGGCCGGGAGCGCCAGCACGGTCGGCGCCCAGGCGCGCTCCGGTATTGGTTTCAATAAAAACAGCTAAAGCAGCGCCAGGTTGGTAAGCGCTGGTATCTTCGAGGATTTCAAGTTCAGGTTCGGGTAGACCAGCTGCCCTGAGGTGTTGGCGACAACGTTCGGCCATACGTTGTGCAACGCGGCGGGCTTTTAGATGAGATGCCAGTGCGTATCCAAACACACGTACTGGTCGGCCCTGTGCAGTTAGCTGCAGCGGTTGGAGCGGTTTGCGTAAGGGCGTTACATGCAGTAGCACCTCGCCTCCGCCACGGGGAACATAGCCCGGACGCATCATTTCCAAGTGGGCTTCTATGCCCATGCGGGCCAGTAGGGGCAAGAGGGCATGGCGTAGATGAAAAAAGGTTGGGGCAAAGTCTTGAAACAATCCACCGCAAACACGTGCCTGTGTAGGTGCATCGGCAAAAGCTAGCACCGGCAGAACCGTCCCAATCAGCAGCGTGGCTGAGCCAGCAGTCCCGATATCCCAATGATACGTACCGCCGCGAGGGGGGCGGCGTGGTACGAACCAAAGTTGGCTGCTGTCCACCCGTGCGCCCTGCACGTCGGCGTCGACCAGTTCAGCAACAGCTTCTACGGCTTTAAGGTGTTGCGGCCGCAGCCCTGGGGGTTGGCGACGCACGCGGATATTGTAAAGCTGCAGTGGTCGACCTAGTATAGCGGCTAGTGCGATTGCTTGGCGCACTAGGGTGCCACTTCCAGAATGCTGGCTGCCGTCTAGCGCGATTGGAGCTAAGTGGCTCATGGGGTTGGTGGAAACGCAGCGGTTACCTGCACGCGGTCGCATGGCCAGTGGGGGTCACTTTTGTAGTCGGTTCCGGCTACGACAAGCACAAGCTCTCCGCGAATGCGGGGTTGCGCTGCATAGTAGGTGTGCAGGGTGCGGAGCGTGCCTCGGGCCAGCTCTTCAAACGTTTTGGTCAATTCGCGTGCAACGACAGCCGCGCGGCTGTCGCCGAACGCCTGGGCCAGATCGTCAAGGGTCTTAACCAGGCGGTGTGGCGCTTCGTAGAACACCAGCGTTCGCGGCTCCTCAGCTAGGGCCATCAGACGCTTTTGACGTCCTTTCTTTGAGGGCAGAAAACCTTCAAAGACGAACCGATCGGTTGGTAGACCACTGGCAGCTAAGGCAGGAACAAAAGCGGTAGGGCCAGGCAGCGCCACCACGGGTAGGCCTTGCTGGATACAAGCCCGAACCAAAAAAAAGCCTGGATCGCTGATTCCTGGCGTTCCGGCATCGGTGATGAGGGCTATGCGCGAGCCTGCTTTTAGGCGGCCGATTAGCTCAAGCGCTTTGCGGGCCTCATTGTGGGCATGATAGCTTGTTGTCGGTGTGGTGATGCCATAATGCTTGAGAAGCCGTGCCGAAACGCGCGTGTCCTCGCAAGCGATAAGGTCAACTTCGCGTAGCACGCGCAGGGCACGGAGCGTGATGTCTTCCAAATTACCGATGGGCGTGGGAACGAGATATAGCATAGGAAAGCTGCCTAAGGGTTTCACAAAGCCATGCTATGGGTCGTGTAGCGTGCAGGTCCAACGCTACGTAAGTTACCAGGCCTATGCCCACTAAGCCCATAACGATGTTTGGCAGCCACATCCCGATCCAGGGTGCCAGAAACCCGCGATCGGCTAGTTTTTCGCCTTGTACTAGTGTAACCCAGTAGAACAAAAAAATCCCCAAGGCTAAACCGGCAGCCAGGCCTAACCCGCCCCGCCGAACGCTTAGGCCTAAGGGAATGCCCACAAACACAAAAATCAAGCAGGCTACAGCAATAGAAAACTTTTTGTGGATTTCTACGCGGTAGCGGTCGGCGCGCTGCTGGGTCCAAGTGATCATGCGCTGCAAATCTTCAATCTCGGTCTGACGCCGTTGCACTTCTTGTAAGGCCAAACTGTAGACCTGGGCTTGCTGTGCTGCCGAAAGGCCTTGTAGGGCCAAACGTCGAGGTGGTTGCAGGCTGTCGATAAGTGTCGGTAGCGTAAAGCTGCTCGCAGCGGTCTGCACTGAAACCGAATCGTAGTGCAAGAGAAGCTGTCGGATGCGCTCTTGGCTGCGCTGCACGTCTTGCATCAGCGAATCGACCAAGGCGATCATCTCTGGGGTAGGCGTCGTACGGTCGGTGCGGTAGCCTTCTTCCTGGCTGCGGGTAAAAATGAAGTCCGACAAATCCAGGCGCATGCGGTACTGTCCAAAGGCTAACCGTTCATAGTGCTCGCGCCCTTCCAGGCGTCGCAGGCGATGAAACTCGCCTGCTTCTAGAACCAAGTCGATAAAACGACCGCCAGCGATTGGACGCAATGCGCCGCGTTGTGCCTTCAGAACGCGCTGCTCGCCACTGTAGCGGTAATCGTAGATCGTGATGCCATAAAGCGAATCGGTTCCCGGAAGCCTGCGTTCTACAAGGATACTATAGCCATCGATACCATCGTAAAAAACCCCAGCCTGAAGCTGAAAACCTGGCTTTTTGCGCTGGATATCGATCCACAGGTTGCGGGCGCGGTAGTTGGCTTCTGGCAAAATGAAGTTGTTGAAGTACATCATGCCGCCGGTCAGCAGCAAGCCCACCACCGCCACAGGCCAGGCCAGCTGCCAGAAAGAAATGCCAGCACTTTTAATCACCGCATAGGCATTAGACTCCGCCAGCCGACCAAAGGTCATGAGTGTGGTTACCAGGGTGGCCATGGGTACGGCCAGCACCACCATGTAAGCCAAATTGTAGGCAACCAGCTCGACCAGGACGTTTAAGGGTAACCCCTTGCCCACCAGTTCGGGCAGGTATCGGATCAGGAATTGCATGAGCAAAAGAAACATCAGCATGCTCAACCAGCCTAGAAACGGGCCAGGTAGCATGCTGAGCGTCATACAATGGAGGCGTTTTAGGCCGATCATGCGCGGCGCAAGGTGATCAGGGTGATTTCAGGTCGAATGCCCAAGCGCAGTGGAGGCCCGACGGTACCTAGGCCGCGGTTGACGTAAAGGTGCTGGCGTCCTCGAGGCGCAACAGCAGGTTCAGTGTACAAGCCTGCCCAGCGCGGATAAACCAAGCTGGCCAGGCCCCAGCGTAGTGGTCCCAGCTCGATGCCAATTTGGCCGCCGTGCGTGTGGCCGCAAAGCATAAGGTCAATGTCAGGGTAGCGAGGCCGCACCTCTAGGTCCCAAAACGTCGGATCGTGGGCCAACAGGAGCCGAAATTCGTCGCCGTTGGGGTCGGTATCGAGTCCGTGCAAGGCTTTGGGTAGGTCGGCAAAACGCTGGCGAAAGCCGGTGTTATCAGTGCCAATGAGATGCAAGCGGGCCCCGTCGATGTAAAAAGTATGATGGGCATTAATTAGCAGTCGAAGCGGTGTTTGGGCATGCAGCCGGCCTACCACATCGGGCGTGTGTGCATAGTGTTCGTGGTTGCCCAAGCAGCCCCATACGCCCAGCTCAGCCCGCAACTGCTGAAGGGCAGGAATGATGATCGGTAACTCGTCAGCATCGTGGTTGACGTAGTCGCCAGTCAGGACGATCAGGTCAGGTTTTTGTGCCAACAAAAGCGTGATGGCTTCCAAGACCGGTTGGGGGCTGAATAGTGAACCTGCGTGCAGGTCTGAAAGTTGGCCAATGGTTAGCCCGTCGAGGGCTGGGGGCAGATTGGGGATGGGTAGCGTGACGCGGTAGAGCACAAAGTCGTAGAGTGTGCGGAGCACGCCGTGAGCTACAGCCACAAAAGGAAGTGCTGCGGCGGCCCACCCTAACTTCTGCAGAAATGCCGCGCGGCTCATGCTATGTGACGGTTGCGTTGAAAGGGCTGTCGAAGCGGCTTGGGGTCGAAGCCGTTGAAATACGTAGCGGAATACGCGGATACCGTCCTTAACGGCCAGTGCTAAGGCAATGGGCACCTTCGGCACATAATACACTGCCCAGAATCCAAAAAACAGCGCCCGGGCCAACTTGGGCTCTACTTCCCACCAGCGAAACAGCAGAAAGTAGACCGGTAAGGCCAGCGGCATAAGAACGAGCAAAATGCGATAGACTGTAAGCGTCCATCGCAAGGCAGGCCGCACTTGAGCAAAGCGACGCCAGTTCAGGTATACGTAGCCATCAATCGTCAGCGTTAGCAGAGCCAAAGCCACTGAAAACAATACAAACCGCCCCATCGCTTGCTTCGGCTAAGTATTTAGGCTTGGGTAAGCAGCACGGAATCCGTGCAAAGATGTTCCAGAGGCGCCCCCTGGAAGATTCCAGTGAAAAAAAACTGCCGCCTTTTTGAAATCCCAAGGATGTGCTAAGTTTTTTTGGGGAAAGTGCCAACCCAAAGCATAAACGATGACCGTTCAGCGCTTTACGTTCAATCCTTTTCAGACGAACTGCTACGTATGTCACGATGCGGGTGAGGCCGTGCTCGTCGATCCTTCATGCCATACGCCTGCTGAGTGCCAGGCTGTGGTCGATTATCTAGAGCGTAACGGGCTGCGCTTACGGCATCTTTTACTGACCCACGGGCATATCGACCACATTTTTGGCTGCCGCTTTTTTAGCACGTATGCGGGGATGGGTTTTGGGATGCATCGGGCAGATGTTCCTTTTTTAGAGGAAGCGGAAGCCCAGGGCCGCTTTTTTGGTGTGCCGATAGAGCCGCCACCCCTGCCCGCGTATTACTTGGACGAAGGCGATTCGATTTCGTTTGGTCATACCACCTGGCAGGTGTTGCATACGCCGGGGCACTCGCCGGGATCGCTGAGCTTTTACGATGCAGCGCATGGTCTAGTGATTGTAGGTGATGTATTGTTTTTGGACTCCATTGGCCGCACCGATTTGCCAGGGGGGAGCCTGCCAGAGCTTATGCAGTCGATTTTCCAGAAGCTGTTGCCTTTAGAGGATACCACCCGGGTGTATCCGGGGCATGGGCCGGATACCACAATTGGCCGGGAGCGTCGGCACAATCCATTTCTAACCGGTGCTTTTCCGTTGTAAGCAGCCTTAAAGCCCTGTTGCCGCGCGCAGGTAAAAGGCGATAGCGGCTGGGCGGCTGCGTTCATATACGACTTGCGTGGAGCAGGCCACCAGTTCTCCCATGGTGAGACAGCGCTCAAAGCGCATGTCGCCGTAGTGCGCTGCCAGTTGCGCGCCAAGCTGGCGCACGTGCGTTTCGGGCGCGATGAGATCCTCTTGCATCACTTCCATTAATGCCTGAAAGCGGCCGTGTGAAACCCGCATACGGTTGGCAATCAGCGCCCGCTCTTCTTTTTGATACTGCAGGACCGTTTCGTCTGGCAGGTATTCTGCCACCAGGGCTACAAAGGGTTGATTTTGGGGATAACATTCGGGCAGGTAGACTTCTTTGCGCCAATGATGGCTTTGCTGATCAAAGTCGATAGGCCGCATGCGGTAGTGCCATTTTTCGAGGTCGGGTGTAGCATCGATCACAAAGTTCCCCGCATGCATGTCGCCTAAGAGGCGCACAAAGCAGCGTTCGTTAAATTTGACGAACTCCTTAGCCAGGCGCACGCGGTCAAAGCGGTTGTCGGGCATGTAGTCCTTGAGGAAATGGTCGCCTGGGATGCCGATGATGTGCTCTTCGATGATCGTGTCGCCCCAGACGAAGTAATTGATGCGGTTAGGGGAGAGAATATGCTCTAGCTCCAGGCCGTAGATGCGGTTGGCGTCGACGCGTTTGACGTAGAAGTAGTCGAAGTTATCGTTCAGGGCGTTGACAATGCGTACGCGAAAGGGTGAAGTATTGCCGTAGAGGCATAAATCAATGCGGTCGATATAGAGGTGATCTGCAATCGACAGGTCTCCTTCGGCTTTGAGCAGGGCATAGGTTAGGCGTAGACGGTCGTGGATTTCGCGCTGCTCTAATTGCGGATAGAAGACCGTAGCCCAAAGTGTGTCGTTGCCGCGCTCGTCGTATAGCGTGATTGCGTTGTCGTAGCGCAGCAGGTCGTCGTAACGGATGCCGCCATCGTAGATGCGGCCGTAGCGTTCGAGGTACGCGCGCAAAATATCGCTGATCGGATAGGCGGGCTTTTTGCGGCTGATCAGGTGGGGCATAACCGCTTAAAGCATGCGTGGTGCGGCTTGGGCAAGCACCTGTTCGTAATAGGCCTCGTAGCGTGGAACGATGCGGCTGGTATCGAATTCTTCGGCGCGGCGACGCGCGGCTTCGCTCATGTGTTGCTGCAGCGCTTCATCGGTCAGGATGCGCCAAGCGCGATCGGTAAAGGCCTCTACATCTCCCAACGGACACAAGTAGCCTGTTTCGCCCTCTACAATCAGTTCGGGAAGGCCGCCGATATTGCTGGCTACAACGGGCACACCGCAAGCCATGGCCTCAAGGGCTGCTAAGCCAAAAGTTTCCGAGCCACTGGGCATGAGGAAAAGATCGGCAATGGAGAGGATTTCTTCGACCGGTTCTTGCTTGCCCAAAAAGCGCACGTCTTCATAGACGCCCAGCTCACGGGCTAGATGCTCGGCAGGGACGCGGTCGGGGCCGTCGCCAACAAGCAGTAGCTTTACGGCCAAGCCTGCGGTACGCAGCCGGTGAAACACCCGGACTACATCGGGCGCGCGTTTGACCGGTCGAAAGTTGGATACGTGTACAATGACCTTTTCCCCATGGGGACACAGCGCCTGCTTGAAGTGGGATTTATTCTGGCGACGGAAACGCCGGGTGTCGACAAAGTTAGGAATGACGGCAATGGGGTTCGTAATTTCAAAATGTGCCAGCGTTTCGCGACGTAGGTACTCCGAGACAGCCGTTACCCCGTCGGATTCGTTAATCGAGTAGGTGACCACCGGGCTAAACGACGGGTCTTGTCCCACAATGGTGATGTCGGTCCCGTGCAGCGTAGTAATCACCGGCACGTAAAGCCCTTGCTTTTCCAAAATCTGGCGGGCTAGTACGGCACTGGTAGCATGCGGAATGGCATAGTGGACGTGCAGCAAGTCCAGTTTTTCGTACTTTACCACGTCCACCATAGTGCTCGTTAGGGCAAGGTCGTAGGGCGGATATTCAAACAAGGGATAAGTGTTGACGTGCACTTCATGGAAATAAATGCGCTCAGTAATGTGGCTCAGGCGAAATGGCATGGAATATGCGATAAAATGGATCTGGTGTCCGCGTGCGGCTAGCGCTTTGCCCAGTTCGGTTGCTACCACGCCGCTGCCGCCATAGACCGGGTAGCACGTGATACCGATTTTCATGGAGGTAGCGGATTAACATTCGGGAAAAAACCCGTCATTGCATGAACCCGAAAGCTGGGCCGAGGTTGCACGCGGTAAGTGTCACCAAACGAAAGGAGCGTTATGCCTCGATTACTGCTGCAACTTGGATACCTCGGCGTGCTGCTTTGCTTTGTGGGTTCTGCTCAGGCTCAGCTTGGCGCCTCGGTGGGGCTCAACTTTAATCGCCTAAGTGATATTCATACCGGCGATACGCGGGCCACGTTCGAAAACAGCCAGGGTTGGCATATTGCGCTTTGGCTCGATATTCCCTTAGGGCCTGTAGCTGTTCGTCCCGGACTTCGCTATATGGATGCAGGTGCGCTCTATCAAGGCGCTTCGGATGAGGTGCCGGGTATTTGGGACAACTTCAACGTGTCGCTGCTGGAAATTCCAGTTGACCTTCGCTATCGCCTAACCTTTCCTTTGCTTACGCCTTATGTGATGGCTGGTCCTGTGCTGCGCTTTCCTACAGGAGCAGACCCAGAAATTAAGGATAATTTAGAGCGGCTCAGTTTGGCTGGTAGTCTGGGGGTAGGCGTTGAGGTTAATCTGTTAGGTTTACGTCTGTATCCGGAATTGCAATACACGTTTGGCGTTTCGCGCTTTACAAAAGGTTTTGCTGTAGGTGATGTGACCATCGAGCCCGATGCGCGTCAGCACTTGAATGTGGTCATGCTGCGGTTAGGGATTGGGCTATAATCCACGGGGGGCTAGGGTCACGATCACAGGAAAGTGGTCGGAGACAGTGCGGGGGTCATGGGCCTGCACGTAGTGTACCTCTTGCAGTCGTGCTTTAAGCTGAGGAGAAAGCAGAATGTGGTCGATGGCCGAAAGCTCTGGCCATGCTACTTGTCCATCTTCGTCGCGGTCGTCGAATGCCGTATAGCGGTCAGTTTGGGGTACGGCAGCAAGCACATTGTACAGGTCGTCGGTGGGTCCTGGACCAGCGGCTTTGATGATCGCCAGAACACGGCTAATTGGCCGATTGCCGTTTAAATCGGGCACGGTTTCGTCAAAGTCATTCAAGTCGCCTAGTACAGCTACGGCACGTCCTGCTTCTAGTTCACGGACTACCAGGCGGCGGATCACTTCAGCCTGAGCTTCTCGCCTGGGCCGGCGGCTGGGGTCGTTAGGTCCTGCCAAAAAATGCACGCCGATAAGTGTCACGGGCAGGTCGCCAAGATACATGCGGACCCAGATGTTTTTGCTCACGCCATAGGTTTCGCTACTGCCTTCAACCGGTACGCGTTCTTCGGTACGGCCAATTTTTTCCACTGGCAGGCGTGACAGCACGGCTACATCCTGCCCGGTAAACGTGTCGTTTCCTTGTACAAAATAGACCTCGTAGCCCAAATCAGCCAGGTCTTCCTTGACCATGCGGCGCAGCACTGCCTCGTGTTCCACTTCCTGGAGTACGACAACGTCTGCCTGCAGCATGCGTAGTACCTGGGCAATGCGCGCGCGGTGCTGGCGTGCAGCTTCTGGATTGCCTTTATGGGGAAAGGTTGCCTGCCCTTCGTCGCCGTAGCCGTCAAAGAGGAAGAACGTGTTGAAGGTAGCAATGCGGATGCCTTCAGCCCGGAACTGCGGGGGCGACTCCGGTACAAAAAATCCGGTAGTTGGGTATTCCAGGCGGTCCGGCTCTGGTCCGGTTTGCCGGCATGCTGGAAGCAAAAACAGGCAAAGGAGCAGGCTCTTAAGCAGACGCGTTCGCATAGGCCTGGATAAGCTCCTCATGAGATGTCTTCGTAAAAGCGAAAGCGCCGCTCGTCAATTCGGTAGCGTGCTGGACGCACAGGATGAACGCCCTCAGCCCAGATGGGAAATAGCTGATCGGTCATGGACTGTTCACTATAAAAATGGCGTGTGCGGATCGAAAACGGCCGGTATTGGGGATCCGCAAACCGCACGTAATAGGCGATGCTGAGTGCCTGCTGCCAACCTGGAGCCTTGCTGTGTGGCGTAAGACGCATGTAGTAAAACCGGCGAGGATTGTAGGGTAGAAATGCGCTGAACTGGTAAGGATCCAGAATAACTTCTCGGTAGGTGGCCTTCCCCCGATAGCGAGTTTCTACACGATTGCGCACCACCCAAGCGATCAGCTCCATCTCCTCAGGGCGCTTGGTCTCTGAATAAATAGCCCGAGCCAGCCAGAGCGTTTCGGTATCGATAGCCTCCGGAGGTAGCGGTGGAAGACGATGCACCCCTAGACGGATGAGGTGGGCACGGACCTGATCCAGCGAATCTAAAGTGGGAGATGGCGCAAAAGAGGCTTCAAAGGCTATAGGTTCATCAGAGACGCCTAACCATCGATCGGCTTTAAATGCCAAGATCCCGGTGAACATGAGCAGCGTCAGCAGCAAAACTGCCGTTCGTCTGCGTTGCATAGGCATGCCGGGTTGGTTTATAAAACACACCGGGTCGTGGGCAGCCAGATCGTTTATGATAAAGACCGCCTGCGACCCGGTCACTCGACGGGCAGTTCAACAGCCTGTTTTTAATGCAGTTTCGCTTTTTATGAACAAGTTATGCACATCTGGTGAAGCTTAGGCGAACAAGTCATATGCTTTTCCCCAAAAGCCATAGCGGCTGCCATTTCGGATGGCTTGTTTTCTGATCAAAAGCACCGTAAGCTATAAGCAGTAACGTGTAGGTTTTCTGCAAGCAGAGTCTATGATCAAAAGTGGATTGCTTTTATGTGCTTTGGGGTTAACCACCTCAGGGCTTGCGATTGCCCAAATTGGGCCTTTGGGAATATTTGTGGGGCATGGCGATGTGGGCGAGGTGCAGCAGGCCGGATCGGTCCACTATGACCCAGAAGCTCAGGTGTATTTCTTGGAAGGTAGTGGGGCGAACGTTTGGGGGCGTCAGGATGCGTTTCACTTTGTTTGGCGTCGTTTGCAAGGAGCGTTTGCATTGCATGCGCGGGGGCAGTTTTTAGGTCCAGGTGTAGATCCGCATCGCAAGATGGGATGGATGGTGCGGGCCAGTCTGGAGCCGGATGCGCCTTATGTCGACGTTGTGGTTCATGGTGACGGGTTAGCCGCACTGCAGTTTCGCCGTGTAGCGGGTGGTCCCACCGAGGAAATGCGGTTTGCGCTTTCGGGGCCGGACGTGTTGCAGCTTGAGCGTCGCGGAGACACCTACATTGCTGCGGTAGCCCGTTTTGGTGAGCCGTTGATCTCGCAAACGCTTACCGGCCTTGCGTTGGGCGATACGGTCTACGTGGGGTTGTTTATTTGTGCGCATAACGATACGGTGCTTGAGCGAGCCGTATTTGACAACGTGCGCATTGTTGTGCCTGCTCCGGAAGGGTGGGTCCCCTACAGAGACTATCTGGGTAGTTTGCTTGAAGTGCTTGATGTCCAAACTGGCCGGCGCAAAATTCTGCACGTCAGTTCAGGCTCTCTACAAGCCCCTAATTGGACGCCTGACGGCCAGGCGTTGATTTACAACCAAGACGGGTTGCTTTATCGCTTTGAGCTGGCCACGCAAGCCGCTACGGTCATTCCCACGGGATTTGCGAATCAGAACAACAATGATCATGTGCTTTCGTTTGACGGACGCTGGCTAGGCCTCAGCCATCATGCTGCAGAGCATGGCGGCCAGTCGATCATTTATGTGGTGCCTACTGAAGGCGGAGTGCCCCGGCAGGTTACGCCTACCGGCCCTTCATACTTGCACGGCTGGTCGCCCGATGGCCGCTATCTGGTTTACACTGCTCTGCGCCAAGGTGATTACGACATCTACCGCATTCCTGTAGAAGGGGGTCCAGAAGAGCGGTTGACCGATGCACCAGGGCTTGATGATGGACCGGAGTATTCGCCTGACGGGCAATACATTTACTTTAACTCAGTGCGGAGCGGTACCATGCAGATCTGGCGCATGCGGCCTGATGGAAGTGGGTTGGAGCAACTCACCGAGGATGCTTTTAACAACTGGTTTCCGCATCTTTCACCCGACGGTCGCTGGGTGCTGTTTTTGTCCTATTTACCTGATGTAGATCCCAGCGATCATCCTTTTTACCGTCCGGTTTACTTGCGCATGATGCCTGCCGAAGGGGGCAAGCCGCGTGTGGTAGCCTATCTCTATGGAGGTCAGGGTACCCTTAATGTAAACAGCTGGGCGCCCGACAGCCGCCATGCGGCTTTTGTGAGCAACACAGACGTATACAAACCTTAAGTCGGACCAACAGGACAACGCTTATGCACTTGCTTCCGGGCATTCCCCGTCCGCTGCGCATTTTGGCCGATGAAAATATTCCATTTGTGGCTGAAGTCTTTAAGGGCTTTGGGGTTGTGCGGCCACTGCCAGCCAGTCAGATTACGCCGGAAGCTGTGCGGAACTGCGATGTGCTGCTTGTGCGCAGTGTAACACGGGTGGATGCTGCGCTGCTGGACGGCAGCCGCGTGCAGTTTGTCGGGTCTGCTACGGGAGGTATTGACCATGTCGATCTCGAGTATTTACGTCAGCGAGGTATTGCTTTTGCCTATGCCCCAGGGTCTAATGCTGACTCGGTCGTAGAATACGTGCTGGCGGCACTTTTTGAGTTGGCGGTGCGCCGGGGGATTTCGCTGCGTGGACGGGTGGCAGGCATTGTCGGTTGTGGGCATATTGGCGGTCGGCTAGCTCGTCGGTTGCCGGCATTTGGGCTCGAAGTGCTTTGCTGCGATCCTCCGCTGGCAGAGCAACGCGGGTTTGCGGATTTTGTCTCGCTGGAACGGTTGTTGCAAGAAGCCGACGTGATCACGCTGCATGTGCCCTTAACGCAAACAGGGCCCTATCCGACCTATCACCTGATCGACGCCGCTGCTTTGGCGCATATGCGTGCTGCGGCTTGGTTGCTTAACACCGCACGTGGAGCGGTGGTGGATAGCCAGGCCCTGCTAACAGCCCGTCGTCAAGGCCGGCCAGCTGCTGTGGTTTTAGATGTCTGGGAAAACGAGCCTGCGCCTGATCCAGAGCTGATCGCCTATGTTGATCTGGCTACCCCACACATTGCCGGTCACTCTTTTGAAGGGAAGCTCCAAGGTACCCTTATGCTGGCGGAGGCCTTGGCGCATCAGCTTGAGCTTCAGCTTGAGTTAAACAGCTGGGCTTTTCTACAAGAAGATGCCCAAACGTGCTGGGAGCTTATTCCGCCTGATCCAGGCCTTTCAGAAACCGAATGGTTAGCTAACCTGGTGCGGCAAATGTATGATATTGCTGCCGACGATGCCCGCTTTCGCACCCTAATGCATCAGGCTTCTACTACGCAGCGGGCTGAACGTTTTCTCCTGCTACGGCGCAATTATCCACGCCGTCGCAGTTTTTCCCGATACCGTATCGAGCGCGCCCGCGTTCCTGAAGCACTCCGTGAGGCAGTGGCCCAGGGTTTGGGCGTTCAGCTCATCGACGCTCAGTAGCCATAAGCACGCAGCAGCGCATCTCGATTGCGCCAGTCTTCTCGTACTTTGACGTGCAGCTGTAAATAGACCGGGCGGCCCAGAAAAGCTTCAATGTCCTGACGTGCTGCCATGCCTAGACGTTTGAGCGCTTGTCCCCCTTTGCCAATGAGGATAGCCTTTTGCGTGGGGCGCTCCACGATGATTTCGGCGTCGATGAAGTCTTTCCCTTCTGGCCGCTCTTTGTAGTCCACAATGTTTACCTGGGTTGCATAGGGAATTTCCTCGCGGAATTGCTCGAAAATTTTTTCTCGGATGATTTCGGCTACAAAGAACCGTTCTGGATGTTCGCTGAGCTGATCTTTCGGATAAAAAGGAGGGCCGGCTGGCAAGTGCTGAATGATTTCCTGCAGCAGCACGTCTAGGTTATACCCTGTCAAAGCCGAGATGGGCACCACTGCTGCAAAGGGATGCAGCTGGGTGTACGTTTGCACCAGCGGTAGCGCTTGCTCTGTGCGGACGAGGTCCATTTTGTTGAGGGCTAAAATGGCTGGTCGCTCGCCTAAATAGCCGAGGCTAAACGTATCTGGCGCTTCCTGCGTAGCATCGGCCATAAAAACCACCAGATCGGCGTCGGCTATGGCTTGGCTTACCGTACGCATCATGTGCTCATGCAGCTTATAGCGCGTTTTTTTGAGCACACCGGGCGTGTCGAGGAAGACGATCTGATACGTGTCGCCTGAGAGGATGCCCAGTACGCGATGACGGGTTGTTTGCGGCTTAGGGGTGACGATAGAGAGCTTATGGCCTAAGAGCGCGTTCATGAGCGTGCTTTTGCCCACGTTGGGCTTGCCCACAATGGCCACATAGCCGCTCCGGTGCTCGGGAGGCAGTTGGGAGGGATCGATGAGTAAAGGAGAGGGACTGGTCATTTACGTGTCGCTCAAAAGCCTTTTACCAGCCGACGCATTTCACGCACAGCAGTTTCCAGTCCAACAAGCACTGCACGGGCAATGATGGCAAAGCCGATTGATACTTCATGGACATGGGGTACGATTTCCCGGAAGAGCAAATAGTTATGGTAATTTAGGCCATGCCCTGCGTGAACCTGGAGCCCCAGCTCGTGTGCCAGCTGTGCTGCATGGGCGAGTCGCTCTGCTTCAGCACGCTGTGCTGCTTCAGTGGGCGCATTGGCAAAGTCACCGGTGTGCAGTTCAACGGCATTAGCACCTAAAGCATGTGCTGCTTCAATTTGTTTCGGATCTGGATCGACAAAAAGGGCTACTTCCTCAATGCCTGCCTCAAAAAGTCGCGGGATTACCGTTTGCAGACGGGCGCGGTTGGCCACTACGTCTAGGCCTCCCTCGGTAGTAATCTCTTCACGCCGCTCTGGCACCAACGTGGCCAAATGCGGCCGCACCTGGCAGCAGATCGAGACAATTTCTTCGTTGGTGGACAGCTCAAAGTCCAACTTTCCCTGAACGACTTCTTTGAGGCGAAAAGCATCCCGATCGGTAATATGCCGCCGGTCTTCTCGTAGGTGGAAGACAACGCCATCTGCTCCGGCCAGCTCGCAGAGCACGGCGGCTTGGACGGGGTCAGGGACGGTCTCGCGCCGCGCATTCCGTAGGGTAGCTACGTGGTCGATATTCACCAATAGGCGCGTCATGCACATGCTTTGTTTGGAGAAACCAGCTTGCTTTAACCGAAGGGCTTATGTAGAGGTTGCGGCGTGACGAAAGGATGATGGAAAGCAAAAGACATGTTGCATTTCCACGAGGCGTCCTGTATTTTCGCGCTCGGCGGGACAAGTTGCTCGCTGCGTTTTCACAGGTAAGTTTTCATCAGGAGCACGACACGCATGGCTGACCGTCGTCACACCACACGCCTACTGTTGCAGCTGGTTTTGGGCTTGGTGATTGTGGTATTGGCGTATTATCTGTACGTATCGATTACAGAACCCTACCAAGCGGTACGGCGTGAGCAGGCGCTTACGCGCCTGACGCGTGATCGCATGATTGATGTGCGTACAGCGCTGATTCGGTACCAGTCGCTTTATGAGCGTTTCCCTTCGACCCTAGATTCTTTAGTGCTTTGGGTCCGAGCGGATTCGTTTATGATGGCTAAGGCCGATAGCCTTTTTGGGCCTGGCTTTATTGTGGATTCTATGATTTTTTCGCCACGTGGGGGAAAGTTTGAATACGTTGTGAACGATACGGGTCGGGTAGATATCTATTACCTGAAAGATCCGCATTCTGACGATCACATTGGCGCATTGGAGCCGGATGTAACGAAACTTAACGCCGCCAGCTGGGAATAAGCGGTTGTGCGGTTGCAGGTCTAGAGGGGCACTATGGAACGGCCTCGGGCGGGTATTGAACTGCAGGGTAGCGTGCTGCGCTATGCCGAACTAGAACGGCAGGAGGCTAGGTATCATTTGCTACGGCTAGGAAGTTGTGATTTTGACTTTGATGTCGTAGCCGAGTTGCAGTCTCAAGCACCGCGTTACCTGGATGTTGTGGCCGAGGCGTTGTGTGATGTGCTGAGCGGCACGCGCGCTTCGGAGATCGAAGTGGCGCTCCATCCTCTCCAGGTGCTGACGTTTGGCAGTCTTCAGCCCGAACCGATCGATCCAGGGGTTCTTCACCAGCGTCTAATAGCAGAAAGTGTTTGGCTCAGTGGGCAGGAAGCCACTGTTTTTCGCCTGTACTTTGAGTCCGGTTGGGTGCAAACGCTGCCCGAAGGGGAACGTCTGCGTTGGTATCAGGTGCTGGTGCTACCGGCGCATGTGGAACAAAACTTAGCGCAGGTGTTGCGTCGGGCTCCCTGCTCGGCTTTTCGCATCCGGTTGAGCACGGCTGGTGTAGCGAAAACGCTTAGCCGCATGCCTGGTCCAGAGCCTGGGCTTCCGCCAGAGGTGGGCTTGGCTATTGGGTGCTATGAAACGCACACCGAGTACACGCTTTGCCGCCGTGGCTCCTGGATGCTGAGCCATTACATGCAGGGCCCTGCTGCCAATGCGTCTTATTTTAGCCTAGCGCTTTTGCATAAGCTAGGGTTAGCAGCGGGAATGGTAGAGCAGCTGATGCTCTATGGGACGCACGTGACCGATACGTTGATGGAGGCGCTGCGTCCACTTTTTCCCGTTGAACCTGTGCGCTTAAACCCACTTGTGCTCACAACGCTGGATCCACGCAGCCTGGCGAGCTCCTTTGAGGTTGAGGCCTACGTCCCCTGCATTGGCGTAGCCCTGAGCTAAGGGTTGACCTATGCGGATCATTGCCGGACGCTTCCGCCGCAAAAGTCTGCGGGCGCCTAAAGGGCACCTGACGCGCCCTACGACCGATCGTACGCGCGAGTCGCTTTTTCATTTGGTGGAAAGCCGCATGGAGCTCGAGGGTGCCGACGTGCTGGATTTGTTTGCTGGCACAGGAGCTCTGGGCTTAGAGGCCATCAGCCGAGGTGCTGTTGCGGTAACGTTTGTGGAGTTGCAAGGGCCGGTGCTAGCCTACGCTCGGGAAAATGCCCGTGCTCTAGGCGTGGAGGATCACTGCGTTTTTCTCAGGGCGGATGCTGTAGCGTACTTGCGTCGCTATAGCGGCCCGCCTTTTGACCTGATTTTGGCTGACCCTCCCTACGATCTGCCTGAGCTGCCGCAACTACCTGAGCTGGCTTTGCCCCATGTAAAACCTCATGGGTTGTTTGTCTTAGAGCATGACAAAAGGCATCGCTTTGAGGGGCATCCTTATTTAGATACCAGCAGAGCTTATGGCCGCACGATCGTTTCGGTGTTTCGTCCGCAAGCCATCCCACGTTGACTTCCATGTCTACCCGATTGGCCCTCTATCCCGGGACGTTTGATCCGTTCACCTATGGTCACCTAGACATTGTAGAGCGAGCGCTGCGCATTTTTGACCGGGTTGAGGTAACCGTGGCGGTCAACGTGGGCAAGTCGCCCCTGTTTACCATAGAGGAGCGCTGTGAGCTCATCCGTCAGTGCACAGCTCACCTGGAGCGTGTCGAGGTGGTTGCCTTTGAAGGGCTGCTGGTAGATCATGCACGTGCCCGGGGGGCAACAGCACTGGTTCGGGGCTTGCGGCAGGTCAGTGACTTCGAGTACGAATTTCGCATGGCTTTTGCTAACCGTCGTCTTTATCCTGAACTGGAGACGGTTTTTTTAATGACCTCAGAAGCCTATGCAATGATTAGCTCTTCGATTGTGCGCGAGGTGCACCGTTGGGGTGGGGACGTAAGCCTGTTTGTGCCGCCGCCTGTTGTTGAAGCGCTCCGGAAGAAACGCCTAGCCCATTGAAGCCGAAGCGCTGGTGATCTAACTTTCTTTTGTGTCGTTAAAGCGGGCAATCCTTTGTTTCATCTGAGTAAGCTATGGCTGTGCAGGTCGAAGTTTTTAATCCCCGGGTAATGGCCATGCAGCCTTCGGCGACGCTGGCCATGAGTGCCCGAGCCAAACAGTTGCGCCGGGAAGGCAAGCCGGTGATCAGTTTGAGTGCGGGAGAGCCAGACTTCCGTACGCCGGCACCGATTGCCGAGGCTGCTATTGCAGCTATCCGCGAAGGGTTTACGCGTTACACGGAAAATGCCGGCATGCTGGAGCTGCGGCAAGCCATCAGCCGCAAGCTTGCCGAAGAGAACGGTCTAGAGTACGCTCCAGAGCAAATTCTGTGCACCAATGGCGCCAAGCAGGCCGTGGCCATGGCCATCGAGGTGCTTTGCCGTCCGGGCGACGAAGTACTCATCCCAGCCCCTTACTGGGTGAGCTATCCTGAAATGGTACGTTTAGCGGGCGCAGAACCGGTAATCCTGTCCACCTCGGTGGAAACCGGTTATCGAATCACGCCGGAAGCGCTCGAAGCAGCCATTACGGAACGCACGCGTCTGCTTATTTTGTGCTCGCCTTCGAATCCGACCGGCACGGTCTACACCCCTGAGGAACTGGAAGCCTTAGCGGAGGTGCTGCGGCGGCACGAACATGTTTACGTGCTTTCGGACGAAATTTACGAGTACATTGTGTTTGATGCTGAGCATGTATCGTTTGCCCGCTTGCCTGGCATGAAGGAGCGGACGATCACGGTGAATGGCTTTTCTAAGAGCTTTGCCATGACCGGATGGCGTTTGGGCTATTTGGCTGCCGAGTTGCCGATTGTCAAGGCTGCTGCTAAAGTACAGAGCCAGTTTACTTCGGCGCCGTGCAGCATCTCTCAGAAAGCTGGTCTGGCGGCACTCCAAATGGACAAAGGCCCGATTCAGGAAATGGTAGCCGCTTTTCGCCAGCGCCGTGATTTTCTGCTGCAGCAGCTGGGCAGTATGGAGGGTATTACATGCCCTAAGCCTGAAGGGGCTTTCTACCTGTTCCCACAAGTTTCGGCCTTCTATGGACGGCGCACGCCTGAAGGTCAGGCCATTACCGATAGCGAGTCGCTATGCATGTATCTGCTGGAGCAGTGCCACGTGGCCTTAGTGCCTGGCCAGGCGTTTGGCGACCCGAACGGAGTGCGCATTTCCTACGCCGCTTCGATGGAAGACTTGGCCGAAGCCATGCGCCGCATCGAAGCTGGCCTGAAGGCCCTGCACTAAGCCTGCACGTAACCGTTGGAATCCAAACCCCTTACGCAGCAGAGCGAAGCCTTTACCCCTCAGCCGCACCGACCCCAACGGCTGTGGCTGCATCTGTTGCTCTTTTTTTTAACCCTTCTTTCGACGACCCTGACGTGGCCCGAGTGGGCGGGGCGGTGGCTCCTTTACGAACACGTAGGCTATAGCGCGCTCCTAAGCGATGGCCTGCGTTTTAGCGTGCCGCTGCTTTTAATTCTAACGGTGCACGAACTGGGTCACTACCTAGCGGCGCGTCGTCACCAGATCGATGCCACCTTGCCTTACTACATTCCTTTCCCCTTCAACGGGATCGGCACCTTTGGAGCTGTAATTCGCATCCGGGAACCGATTCCTGATACCCGTACGCTGTTTGACATTGGTGTGGCTGGTCCACTCGCCGGCTTTGTGGTAGCCGTACTGGTGCTGCTTTATGCATTGATCACGCTGCCACCGCCTACGTATTTGCTCGATGTACCAGGCCACGAAGCCTTAAAGGCTTATATTCAAGCACATGGACGTTTCCCCGTGGCTCCTTTACCCTCTGACGATCCCACCAGTACCACGCTGGTGCTAGGCCCTACGCTGCTTTTCGACACGCTGGCACGCTTGTTCCCCAATGTGCCTCCCATGTACGAGCTGTATCACTATCCCACGCTGTTTGCTGCCTGGCTGGGGTTGTTCTTTACCGCACTTAATTTGCTGCCGGTCGGTCAGCTCGACGGTGGCCATGTGCTTTATGCTCTTTTTGGATCCCTTTGGCATCGACGTCTTGCGCGAGCCTTTATGGTGCTTCTGCTCGCTTCAGCTACCATCGGCTTTGCCCTGGAAATGCTGCCCGCACTGTTGGCCGAGGGTATCTGGTGGCTAGAGCCAGCTGCCTGGTTTGGCTTAGCCTTCACGCTTTACCTGTATCTTCATCGGCTTTTTGCAGGAGATCATCGCTGGATTGCACCGCTGTTGCTAGGACTAATGATTTTGGCGGCTTTAGCACCGCGTTGGGCAGAGCTTATTGGCTGGCTAGGACACAGCGGCTGGTTTCTCTGGGGCTTACTCATTTTATACCTGATCCGCGTGGATCATCCCCCGGTTTGGTTTGTGCAGCCCCTTACGCGCGCGCGACGCGTGCTAGGTTGGATAGCTATTGCTATTTTTGTACTTTGCTTTAGCATTCGACCGCTGCATCTACTTTAAAAGGGTGCGGTAAAGCGCACGATTTACTATTAATTTCTGCTAGTGCCCATGCGATAGTGATACAAAACGCGCACAATTACGCAAATGAATCGTTATGGGGTGCATGGGGCGCCTAGTGTGGATCATGGGCCTAGCAGGCAGCTTGCTTTGGGGTTGCGATACGCTGCCGGGAGCTCCCTCGCTTGAGGGAAGGCCGCCGGTGGTTTCCAATTTGAGCTTTTCGCCCGATTCGGTGGATGTGGCCGCGTTGCCGCCCGATCAGGTCCAGGGAGAGGTCGCCTTGGTGCCACTTTCGATAGCCGTTACGGCGCGCGATCCCGATGGCTCTGTTGAACAGGTCGCGTTTGTGGTACGGGCTCCCTTGCAAGCGACGGAGCCGGTGGCTACAGGGACGTTGCGGGCTATAGGCGAGGATCGCTACGCCGGAGAAATAACCCTACAGCTTCAGCGGGCCCACGTTGGCCCCTATACCGTGCTCGTCTATGCTGTAGACAACGAGCAGCGCCTAAGCAACCAAGTTCGTGGAATTTTGTGGTTTTGGGCAGCAGGAGGGCCCCCGGTGATCGAAGAAGTCCTGGTACCTGACACGTTACGTCGTCCCCCGCATGGAGCTCCTCCCGTTACCTTCCGCGTTGTGGCGCGGGTGTCTGACCCCGACGGCCTGGCAAACATCTTGCGCGTGGAGCTGCGTGTTGCCGGTGGAGCGCCTATTTTGCTCTGTGACGATGGAGGAAAAAGCAGTTGCGGCGGGGTTCCGAGCAGTGGCGACGAGGTGGCCGGCGACGGACGCTTCACCATAACGCTTGCTTTGTCCAGCGACAACGCACCGGGCGTTTATCCCTTCGTCTTTCAAGCCATAGACCGAACTGGACTGACCAGCGAGGAGGTGCGTCGTGATGTGGTGGTGGAATAAACAAATCTGCTGGGCCGCCTTGCTTAGTCTGCTGCCGCTGCTTCCGCTTTGGGCCCAACCCAAAACCGACTGGATGCACCGCGTTGCCACGCTGCTTCCCGTTCCGGGTATCGCCGACAACTTTGTCAGCAACTTGGCTGCCCGGGGAGATTCGCTCTGGATTGGTCCGCGTTTGGACCTTACCTTTGATGGCGGCCAGACTTGGTACCGCGCCAATGTCGACTCCATTACGCAGGGGCGCGGCCGTGTTTATGCGTTGCTGGTCATCGGCGACACGGTTTGGGCAAGCCTAGGCACACGCTATTTGGCCGACTTAAATGGCGATGGCATCGACGATGACGTCTTTGAGGCCGTCGGCCTGGTCGTCTCGACCGATGGTGGTCAAAGCTGGAGCTTCCGCTTTCCGCCCCTGGATGCGCCTGCCGACACTGTGATCCTCTATGGCAGCTCCCGCCTTCCCGCTATACCCATCGTTTCTCCACAGCTGACAACAACTTTTGATTTGGCTTATGATCGGCTTAGGCATCGACTTTGGGTAGCTAGCTGGTATGGAGGGTTGCGCTATTCCGACGACTGGGGTCGCAGCTGGCATCGTGCCGTCTTGCCTCCCGATACGCTTGATGCCCTGCGCCCCGAACGGTCTTACTTCTTCCGCGTTGGGCCGCCTACCAGTGCACAAGATCGCTATGACAACTATTTCGCTTTTGCTGTGCACGTGGATGGTGCAGGAGCGGTCTGGGCTGGGACAGCTGGGGGCATTAACCGCTCTGAAGATGGAGGTCTGAGCTGGGACCGGTTTGCCAACGAAGGCCATCCGAACGCCCCAACGGGCAATTGGATTGTGGCGATTGCAGAACAAGTGCGGCCAAACGGTCAGCACGTGTTGTGGTTTGCCACGCGTCCGGCAGGACGCACGCCGGGCGAGACGTTTGGTATCACGCGTACGGCCGATGGCGGTCGCACTTTTGAGCAAGTGCTGCTTGGGGAGCGGATCAACGACTTTGCTTTTCGGGGCGATACGGTTTACGCCGCCGGTGACAACGGCCTGTTTGTCTCAACCGACCAGGGCCGCACGTGGCAGACGATCCGGGATTTCTACGATCCTACTTCACGTCGCGTGCTGCGGCCCGACGTGCGTGTTCTTGCTGTGGCCACTACGCGCAGGCATCTGTGGATTGGAACGTCTGACGGGCTGCTGCGCAGCGACGATGGCGGCCGCACTTGGCGCCTGTTCCGGGCTGAGGTTCCTGTGAAGCCTACAACCCCCTCACCCCAAGTTCCCCGTGTGGATACCTATGCCTATCCCAATCCATTTTCGCCTATGCTGGATGCATTTGTGCGCATCCGTTATGATCTGGCGCAGCCTGCCTCGGTACGCGTGCACGTGTTTGACTTTGGCCTGCAGCGCGTGCGTACCCTCTTTGAAGGGATGCAGGAAGCCGGGGCACACGAGGTGATTTGGGACGGGCTTGACGCGCGTGGCGTACGCGTGGCCAACGGGGTCTATTTCTATGCCCTAGAGACAGATGCAGCCACCTATTGGGGTAAAATTCTGGTGATCGAATGAAACACCTCGTCATTGGGGTAATGCTGGGGCTTAGCGCTGGCGCGCTTCAGGCGCAAGAAGCCGGTATGTTTGCTCGGCTTGCGCTGGATGCGCGTGCCCTGGCGCTTGGGCAAGCCCTAGTGGCCGACGTTGAAGGTGCCTCGGCCTACTACAATCCTGCCCTTGCGGCCTTTACTAGGCGGCCTACGCTGGGGTTGAGTGCGGCGCTTATGGCGCTCGATCGGGAGCTGCAAAGCGTGCACCTGGCTGCAAAGATGCCGCCACAGGCCGGTATTGCCGCTATCCTGCGCCATGGAGGGGTGCGCAATATCGACGGCCGCGATGCCAGTGGCTACCATACACAAACCTACAGCACCGACGAATACACCCTGCTTGTCGCGTTCGGAACGCAGGTGCATGAACATTGGCTAATGGGTATCGGATTGCAGTTCTATCGCACCGATCTGTTCGAAGGACTAAAGCCAGTTCAAAGCATTGGCCTGGATTTGGGGATAATCTACCGTGCTACGGAAACGCTGCATCTGGGGCTGGTTATCGATGATCTATTGGCCCGCTATACCTGGAATTCGTCCACGCTTTACGGGCCTCAGCAAGGCAGCACTACGTCGGATCGTTTCCCAGTGCGCCTACGGCTAGGGGCCTCTTGGTTAGGGATGGCAGGTCGGCTTCGGGTGCTTGCGGAGTACGAAACAGCCTTTGCCTCAGTCGAAGTGCGGCAGCGGGCGGTTCGCCTTGTGGGGGATGTGCCGCGAGAAGGGCTGGTTTCCGAGCGCCGATGGGCGCGTAGCGGGCAACTCCGTACAGGTGCGACGTACCGGCTGACCGAAGCCTTTCAGGTGCAAGGGGGGCTTGACCGCATCGGTCGGTTGCCAGAGGCCGGGGGGTGGCAACCCGCTTTGGGCTTCGCACTGAGCTCTCAGTTGGGCAACTTGCCTTTTCAGGCTAGCTATGCCGTGCAACTTGAACGCTACGGCCTGCCCCCGCTGCATATGCTTTCGATGCAGGTGTTTTTTTAAGCTGCTCGTCAACTGTGCTTACAACCGAGCACCCCAACTACTCTGAGGCCATCGGGGCTTGAGGCGTCAGGTAGCGCATAAAAAACTCATAGATGCGCAAGATGCGATCCATGCGCCGTTTGGGATCGCCAGAACGCGACAGCTCGTGCCCCTCGTTAGGGTAGCGGACGTATTCGACAGGGCGGCCTAGAATTTTTAGGCTTTTGTAGAGCATTTCACTTTGCGAAACTCCCGTGCGCAAATCCTGGTCACTGTGCAGAATCAGCAGCGGCGTGCGGATCTGGTGTACCCATGTAATGGGGGAGTTATGCAAGATGAGGTCGCGTACAGCAACCGTATCGCCGTGGAGCAGGGCCAGCGTTTGGGTATCCCAAGGATAGCCGCCGAAGTGCCAAGGCACCAAGCGCCAGGCATTCCCTTCGCCGAGGAAAGTTTGCAGGTCATAGACGCCCCGCTGGGCTACAGCAGCTTTGAAACGGTGATCATGCGCTACGATCCAAGCGGTTAAATAGCCTGCATAGGAGCCGCCGGTAACCACCTGGCGTTCTGGATCGATCCAGGGCAACCGGGCAGCCGCGCTGGCTGCGGCCAGTACATCCCCTGCTGGTCCCTCTCCCCAATCTTGGTAATTGGCCCGGCGAAAAGCGTAGCCATAGCCCTCGGAACCTCGCGGGTTTGAGAAAACGACCGCAAAGCCCTGGCTGGCAAAAAATTGAAACTCATGCCACATGGTGGCTTCGCCGGGTCCCCACATGGCGGCAGGTCCGCCATGGATCTGCAACAGCAGTGGATAGCGTTTCCCTCGCTCAAAGAAGGCCGGTCGCATAACCCAGTACTGAATGGTTAGCGTATCTCGGCGCACGGTAAAGGCTTCGGGTCGGCTTAGCCGCTTATGGCGTAGCCAGGAGGCGTTGTGTTCAGTAAGGCGTTGCGGTCGTCTAAAGGCCAAATCGGCCGCATAGAGTTCGTAGGGGTTGGTCGCTTCGGTGAGGATGTAGTAGACGGTAGCGGCGCTCAAGTCGTATTCTCGCACGCCTTTATCAAAGTCCAATAGACGTTCAATCTTAGGCTCTAGACGTACGATTTCGTTAGCTGAAAAGCGAGCCCGCGAGACTGCGGTGGTGTCGGGCAGCCCTTGCCCAGGCTGAGGAGGATGCAAATCGAAAAACGAAATGCGGTAAAGCGGGAACCCACCGTTTGAGGGCGCCACAAAGTACAGGTAGCGCATATCGGGCGCCCATTTCAGAAGGCCTGCTGTGCGGTCAAAGTGTAGCGTAAGGAACTCTGGGGGATGGCGGCCGTCGAGCCGGAACAGGCCAATTTCGGTTTGGGCGTAACCGGAATCAGCCAGCGGTGAAGCCAAAAAGGCAACCCATTGGCCGTCGGGCGAAGGCCGAGGTGAAAAAAGGGCATAGCCGTCGATATGCAGCAGCAGATGCAGCCGTGTTGAGTCGACATCGATCAGGTAAAGATCACTCCCGCGCGCACGATCCGGGTGGCGTGTAGAGTCCAGCAGCGCTGCAGCGATAACCTGCCGGCCGTGCGGCAACCATTCTGCATCTGTAAACGAAAAGAACCCTTTCGTTAGGGCTCGAGGTTGCGCATGGGGATGCGGCGCGACGACGTACAAATGCTGGAAACGGAGCCGGGGTTCAAGGACTTGTTCTCCTTGCAGGTTAAGCCGATAAAAGACGCGCGGGTTATCCTCTGCTTCATTTTGGGCCAACCAGGCGCGCATTTCTGCTAGCGAGCCATCCGGATGTGGACGGGCTCCGGCCGTGTCGGTTGCCGCGCGCGCTGGGCGTTCCTCGGGCCAAGGCGGCGAGCCTTCTGAGCGACGCACTTCGTTTTCAGTAAGCGAGGCCGAAAAAAGTAGCAACGAGCCATCGGGGCTCCAGCGGGGCCGCGAAGCGCCATGGCGAAAGTCGGTGAGCTGATAGGCTTCCCCACCAAAGACCGAGATTAAAAAAATCTGAGATTTACCATTGATCGGTCGAACGAAGGCAATTCGGTCGCTGTCGGGGTGCCAAGCCGGCTGGCTGGCGGTTCGATCGCCATAGGTATAGGCACGTGCAGGACTGCTGCCATCGGTAGGCAGCACGTAGAGATGCGTGTGGTAGACGTAGCGAACGGAGGGTTCGGTTGCCGCTGTATCGATCTGCCGTACGATGTAGGCCACAAAGCGACCGTCTGGTGAAACGGTCAGGTCTTCAAGCTGACGAATGCGAAGCAAGTCGGTAACGCGGATGGGCTCATGGCCTTCTTGCGCATAGGCTACAAGCCCAATCAGCCATAAAGCAACCAACAGCCAACGTCTACGCATGGTGGCTTATCCCTCTTGAGTACACCTTGGAAGGGCAAAAATACGATCTATAAGTTAAAAAAGGGGCAACGGCGGCTTAGGCAAGTCCTAGCAGACGGCCGCCTTGGTAGACCAATAGCGAGAACAGATAGGCCAGTGCAAACATGTAGCCCCACATGACCGCTGGCCACTTCCAGGTGTCCAGCTCACGTCGGGCTACCGCAAGCGTGCTCATGCATTGCAGGGCGAACACGTAGAAGACCATCAGACTGACAGCTACCAGAGGCGAAAAAGCCGGATCAGCTCGCAGGGCATCGCGCAGGATGATTTCATTTTCCCCTGCGTGGGCAACGCCATAGATTGCAGCCATCGTGCCCACGATGACTTCTCGGGCTGGGAAGGAAGAGATGATGCCGGCGGTGATTTTCCAGTCGAAGCCCAGTGGTCGCATAAGGGGCTCTAGCGTATGGCCAAGACGCCCAATAAAGCTTTGGCGAATTTGCTGTGCAGCTTCAGCATCGATAATGGGAAAAAGCTGCTTTTGGTAGGCAGCCTCCAGCGCTTCGAAAGCTTCCGCAGGAGCACCTGTGGCGCGAAGGCTATCCTGAGCCTGTAGGTACCAGGCTTCTAGGGCTTGGCGTTGGGCTAAGAGCTCAGGATCTAAAGTTGCCTTGGGGAAGCTCGCTAAAAACCAGATTACAATGCTCAGGCCAAAGATGATTTTGCCTGCACGGGTGACGAACGCTTTGGCGCGTTCGAGCATTCGGTGGAAGATTTGCTTGAGCTGAGGGGCGCGGTAGGGGGGCAGCTCCATGACAAAATAAGCACTTTCCCCTTTGAACACGAACGTTTTGAGCACCCAAGCGGCAACGAAAGCCATGCTGGTACCCAGCAGATACAGGCTAAGCAAGGCCAGTCCCTGAGCATTCAGTGGGCCAAGTACCGGTATATTGGGGATAAAGGCTGCAATGAAAAGCGTGTAGACAGGCAAGCGCGCTGAACAGCTCATGAGCGGCGTGACCATGATCGTAATGATTCGGTCACGTTCGTTATCAAGCGTGCGGGCAGCCATGATCGCTGGGACGGCACAGGCGTAGCCGCTGAGTAGCGGCAGGACCGAAGCGCCACTTAAGCCCAGCCGCCGCATAAGCCGATCCATGATAAATGCCGTACGGGCCAGGTAGCCGGTGTCTTCCATAAGGCCCAGGAAGAAGAACAAAAGCAGAATCTGAGGCAAAAAGACGAGCACGTTCCCCACACCGGTAATGGCTCCGTCGACGACCAGATCCTCTAAGAAGCCGTCGGGCAGTAGCACGCGCGCTTGCTCTCCAGTCCAGGCTACGGCGGTTTCGATGGCTTCCATAAAGGGCACAGCCCAGCTAAAGATGGCCTGGAAGATGAGCAGTAGGATGCCTAGAAAGATGAGCGGACCGGCAATGCGATGCGTGAGTACGGCATCTATGCGGTCTGAGAGTGTGCGCTCTCGGGCATCGGGCCGTTTGCGCAGCACTTCGGCCACCAGCGGGCTCAGCCAGGCGTAGCGGCCGATCATTTCGGCTTGGCGATAGGGGACTTTGCGGGCTTCAAGCGCTTGGCGGGCAGCCAGCACAGCCTTGTAGAAACGCGGCGCACGCAGGCGCCATTCGTCCAAAAGGGTATCGCTGGTAAGCGCACTCAGGGCTTCGAAAAAGCGCTGGCGTTCGGGTACATCGGGTGCTTCTTCCCCCAAGTGTTGGGCTAGCGTCTCAACGACCGAAGCCACTGCCGGCATTAGCGTCCAGCGTCGCTCAGGCGAAGGTAAAGGCACGCCGCGCAGCAGAGCTTCCTTGAGCTGATCAATGCCTTGGCCTTTGCGGGCCACCATAGGGACGATGGGGACCCCCAGGCGTTTGGCCAGCGCGTCAACATTAAGTTCTAGGCCATTTTCAGCCAAGGCGTCCATCATGTTGAGCGCGATCACAACCGGCCGCCCCAGGTCCATAATCTGCGTGACCAGGTAAAGATTGCGCTCCAGGTTCGTGGCGTCAACCACGCAAACAACCACATCAGGGGCCGGCTCACCCCGCATGCGGCCTACAAGCACGTCGTAGGCTACGCGTTCGTCGATCGAGCGTGGGTTGAGGCTGTAGGTGCCCGGCAGATCAACGATCTCAACAGCTTCGTGCCCTACTAGGCGGCCGCTTTTGCGTTCAACGGTTACGCCAGGATAATTGGCAACCTTCTGGCGCAGGCCAGTAAGCAAGTTGAAGACGGTGGTTTTGCCAACATTCGGGTTTCCAGCCAACGCAACGCGGCGCACAATAGCTGGGGCCTGGCCATCTAGGGCAGAAACAGTGGTAACGGGCTCGTGACAGCTGCCGCTCATAAGCGCTCGACCAGGATCAGCTCAGCCTCGTGTTTGCGGATGGAGAGGTGAAAGCCTCGGACTTTAAGATCAATCGGGTCGCCTAAGGGGGCTAGTCGAACCAGCTCCACAACGGTGTCGGGCAAAAGCCCCATCTCAAGAATGCGGGAGGGCAGGTGATCTGTCACATAGCCCACGACACGACCCCGCTCACCTGGCTGGAGATCTCGAAGCGTGGCCATCGTTATTGTTTAGGCGGGTACAGCAAAAAGCCGCATGGCAATTTCTCGTTGAAGAGCTAACCGGCAGGCACCAACGCCCAAAATGCACTTGTCAGTATTGAGCATCACGCATGCTCGGCAGCCTTCACGCACACCCAGTTCGCGCAGCCGCTGCGCCTGCGCATCGTCAAGGGCCAACCAGGCAATTTCTACGTATTGCCCCTGTTGAAAACACGTCAGCGGGACGGCCTCACGCACCATGACGCTGCTCCAGCCAGTCTCTTTTTAGACAAAGTCTAAATGATCATGCGTAAAGATGCAACGCTCGGATAGGGCGGAGTTTCCTTTTCAAGAATTATTGACGGCGGCTTCGACAGGTTGCAGCTTGAGGTCGCGCAGGCGCAATTGCACGCGCGTTTGGCCCTGCCAATGGTTTTCGTGAATCGAGAACGCCAGGGCCAGGGGGTATCCTTTTCGGCGGCTGCGGGTCACAAGGGGTAGGAGTTTGCCTAGTCCGAAGCCGACCACTTCAAAGGGGGGATCCTCCGGATAGGCCCGCTGGCGTACGTAGAACTTTAGGTGTTTGTTTTCAGAACCGACCAGCTGGGGCTCGCCGACCACTTCTAGATCGCGCGCCATAAAAAGTGGCTCTTCGTTTTCTGGGCCGTAGGGTTCAAATTGCCGCAGAATGCGGTAGAAACGCTCGTCGAGCGCGTGCAGGTCGACCAAGGCATCGATTTCCAGTCGGGGGGTGAGTAGGTCTGGCGTTAGGCGTGCCCCAACAGCTTCGTTGAAGCGTTCGCGAAAGGTTTCTAGGTTTGCTTCTTCCAGGGCCAGTCCGGCAGCATAGGTGTGGCCTCCGAATTGGAGCAGCAGGTCTGCGCAATCGTGCAGTGCTTCGTAGATGTTGATGCCGGCTATAGAGCGTGCTGAGCCCTTTAGAATGGAATCAACAGCGCAGAGCAAAATGGTGGGACGGTAGAAGTGTTCGACAATGCGGCTGGCTACAATACCGATAACGCCCAAGTGCCACTCGGGCCGATAGAGCACCAGGGCGTGGCGATTTTCACATGCCGTAATTTGGCGTTCGGCCTGTGCAATCGCTTCACTGAGCGTCTGGCGGTCGAGTTGTTGCCGTTCGCGGTTAGCGGCATCCAGCTCAGTAGCTAAGGCTTCGGCCACTGCTTCATCGGTGCTTAGCAACAGGGCCACAGCCCGGTTGGCATCACCCAGACGTCCAGCCGCATTAATGCGCGGGGCCAAGCCAAAGACCAGGCCATGCATGGTGAGCGTTTCTAGGGGCCAGCGAGCCTTTTGGGCCAAGTATTTCAGGCCTGGGCGTGTGCTTTGGCGCAGGTGGCGTAGCCCTTCCGCCATGAGGATGCGGTTTTCGCCGGTTAGCGGCACGATATCGGCTGCTGTCGAGAGGGCTACCAGATCGAGGTAGGCAAAGGCGGCTGCCTGAGATTGCCCCAGCACATGGAGTGTGGCCTGTACAAGTTTGAAGGCTACCGCACAGCCAGAAAGTTCAGGGAACGGATATGGGCAGTCGGGGCGTTTGGGGTCGAGTACAGCAACAGCTTCGGGCAGCTTGGCCCCAGCCGTATGGTGGTCGCAGATAATGAGATCGACGCCTTGGGCGCGTGCATAGGCTGCCTCTTGGGCAGCGGTGATCCCGCAGTCCAATGCGATAAGGAGGCGGGTGCCTGCTTCCAAGGCTTCTTCAAGAGCTTTCTGGGTTAGGCCGTAGCCGTGCCGGAAGCGGTTGGGAACGAAGTAGCGGACAGGTACGCAGTGCTCTTGCAGAAATGCTGTCATCAGTGCGGTGGCTGTGGTGCCGTCTACGTCGTAATCGCCGTAGACGAGCACAGGCTCCCGGTCCGTAATAGCACGGGCCAGCCGATGAGCCGCAGCTTCCATATCGGCCATCAGAAAAGGGTCGTGCAACGCCTCCAAACGGGGACGGAAAAAGCTGCGGGCCGCTTCAAAGCTCGTAATACCCCGTGCAACCAGCGCGCGTGTGAGCGGCTCTGGTAGCTGGTTGAGGGCTGCACTAAGGGCCGTAACAAGCTCTGGACTTGGACTGGCCTTTCGGACCCACCGGTATTTGTGCATGCGCATGCAGCAGGAATATCAAGGCTAACTCTCCCAAAGTTACCGGTAGGGCCCTTTACAGCGCAACGGGAAAATAAGGCTGTCGGGCAGCTTCGAGCAGGCGAGGTAGGATGCGTACGGGGGCTTGCTTTGCCCAGGCGCGGAAGCGGGCGGTAACTTCGGTGGTTTTGACAGGTACGCCCTGCGGTGGCAGCATCGCCAGCAAGGGATCTAGGTCAAACTTCGGGCTCCATAGGCCTCCACCCAGCGTGACCAGGTCATGCGCATTACAGCGCTGCTCAAAGTGTCCTTCAACTGGTACAACCAGCAGGGGCTTGCCCAAGTACAGCGCTTCGGAGACGGTTTCGAAGCCCGCCGTCGTCACAACCGCTCGGCAACGGGCCATGTGCTCTAGAAAGCGTTCCGCATGCAGGTGATAGAAGACGATTCCGGCTTGAGGAGACCAGCCATCGGGTTGGTCTGTGTTGTCCCAGAAAACGTGCAGTTTAAGCTCAGGGTGCTGCTGCTGCCAGCGGAGGAGGTCTTCGGCGTAGCCGCGATTGAGCAAGTAAACCAGGATAAAAGGTTCTTCGAGCCCTAAGGGCTGTTGAAACAGCTCAGGACGCAGCAGAGGCGGTACCACGTAGAGCCGACGGTGGGGCAAGTCAGGCGCTTCGTAGAAAGAAAGCGCCAGATGCAACGCGCTGGGGGGCGCTGTAAGTCGCGTGTACGTGCGCAGCAGATAGCGTTGGAGCTTTAGCCCGGGTGGAAACGGGTAGGCCGAATGCAAAAAGAAATATTGATGCCCAATGCAAACCAGCGGGGGTAGGGACTGCCAAGATCGGTACAGCAGCCCCGTAAGCACTTCGTAAAAATTCACCACCAGATCAGGTCGATAGGCCGCCAGCGCCTCGCGTAGCTGCTGCAGGCTATGACGAAATGCAGATAGGCGACGCAGGTTGGTTGCCACGGTAGAGCCCATCCGAATGCCGCGAAAGCGATGGTCAAACGCAAAATTAGGAGAAGCAAACGGGTGAACTGGCTCTGTAATGGCGTTAAGAAAGAAGGACGGAAGGGCGCGCTCTGGACTATGACCCACCAGCACGGCAGCGACTTCGTGACCAGCTTCGCGGAGCAAATGCCGCAACGCTAAGGCTTGCGTGAGATGTCCCCGTCCTTCCCCTTGGACAACAAACAGCACCCGCAGCGGAGCTTCAAGCGTCATGCTGACAACAGCTTATTAGGCAAGATACTGCCTAAACTTCAATAGGCATAGGGGGCTTGTCAAGGAATCCCAGCCAACAATAGCTACTTTATTACCTTTGGGCGTAGTTAGAGTTGGAGTAGCGGGACACCTGTACGACAGGGATGCGATCTTGCCGTTGATGTCCGTCGCCTACAGGTTGTGCAGAGACCGATTCCGCTGCCCAATACACGATCTCCAGCCGACCATCAAAGTGCTCGACCAGGGCTGTGCAGCTTTCAACCCAATCCCCGGTGTTGGCGTACAGAATCCCGTCAATTTTGCGCAGCTCGGCATGATGGATATGGCCGCACACCACCCCTTCGACGTCATACTTCCGCGCCTCGTTCACAATAGCCTGCTCGAAGTCAGCGATGTACTGCACGGCTTTTTTGGTGCGGTACTTCAGATAGGCTGAAAGCGACCAGTACGAAAGGCCCAGCCATCGGCGCACTTGATTATACCACCGGTTGAGCCCTAATACCAAGGCGTACACACCAGCCCCCAGGCGTGACAGCCAAGGCGCATACCGAATGATGCCATCAAATTCGTCCCCATGCAGGACCAAAAGCTGGCGACCGTCCGCCGTGGTGTGCAAAGCGCTGGGGCGTACAGTGATTTCGTCGAGCTTTAGGCCAAAATACTGCCGCGCAAATTCGTCGTGGTTGCCCGGGATGTAGATCACATGGGTACCTTTGCGCGCTTTTTGCAGAATTTGCTGCAAGACGTCGTTGTGATAGGAGTCCCAATACCAATGCCGCTTGAGCGCCCAGCCGTCAAAAATATCTCCTACCAGGTACAAATAGTCGGCATTGTTTTGGCGAAGAAAATCACAGAGAAAATCGGCTCGGCAGGAACGCGTGCCTAGATGCACGTCGGAGATCCAGATCGTACGGTAATAACCACGCATCGTATTTAGAGCGAAGCCTGTCGGCCTAAAGTTTAGGGGCGCAACGTTAGCAAATGATGATTAAAACATCAGTAAATGGTTGTCTTTTAGGCATCTATGCTTTAGAGCCAGCCTTGGTGGCGGTACCAAGCGATGGTTTCTTGAATGCCTTCTTCAAGGGGGACTTGCTGTCGGTAGCCGAAGTCTCGACGGGCCTTGTCGACGGTGCACATCTTGCAAGCATATCGAATTTCACGGGCTTTTTCGCGATTGAGGGGGGGATAGGTGCCCGTAAGATGTCCGGCAAATTCCACCAGTGCGCCGACAGGTTCAACCAGAAATGGGGGGATGTGGACTGTTAGCGCTCGGCGACCTAAGGCGTGTAGCGTAGCCTTGCGGATTTCGTGCCAGGAGTAGAACTGCTCGCTACTAATGAAATAGGTTTGGCCTGTGGTGACTTCCGACTCGGCAGCATCGACCATGCCGCGTACTAAGTCGCGCACATGCACCAGGCTTAGCTCGGGCTTTTGACCGCAGCCGATGATGGGGCAGATGCCCCGGCTGACCATCCGGAAAAAGGTGTAGATGTCAGCTTCGCGGGGGCCGTAGACGGCTGGTGGCCGCACCACCACGATGGGCAGGCGTTCGGCGTACACGATGCCATCGGTGCGTGGAGTCCACAGGGCCTGTTCCATGAGGGCTTTACTGCGGCCGTAAGCGCTGATAGGATGCAATGGGGTCTCTTCGGTAGCGATGCCTTTGGGGCAGTAGCCTACGGCAGCCAGGCTGCTGGTGATGAGCACTTTGCGCACATGAGGGTTGGCTTCAAGTAGCGCGCCTAGGAGGTTCAAGGTTGCAGTGATGTTGCCTTGCTCAAACGTTGCCCAATCGCGGGCCCGGGTAACGCCAGCCACATGAAAGACGACGTCTACGTCCCGAAGCGCATGCCACAGCACCTCGATACGGGAAAAGTCTCCCCGGACGGGTACAATGTCGAGTCCTTCGAGCCAGCGCAGTTGGTTGCGAACCAGGCAGCGCACTTCGCGGTAACCGCGGCGCAGCAGTTCTTCCACCAGGTGACTTCCAATAAAGCCGGTTCCGCCTGTAACAAATGCGATACCTCGGTGCATAGGGGGTGTTAGGCTTGGCAGGCGCGTAGCGCGACAACGCACTCAACGTGGTCGGTGTGTGGAAACAGATCCACGGGCTGCACGGCCTCAATGCGATAGTGTTCACGAAGCAGCTTTAGGTCGCGTGCCTGCGTTTGGGGATTGCAGCTTACGTACACCAAGCGCTCAGGCCGAAGCTGAGCAATGCGGCGCACCACTTGAGGATGCATACCGCCCCGGGGCGGATCGACAATGATCACATCAGGGCGACCGTGCATGCGCACAAACTCGGGCGTGAGCACCTGGAGCAGATCGCCAGCCACAAACGTGCAATTGGGGATATGGTTAGCCGCCGCATTGGCCCGGGCATTTTCTACTGCCGAAGCCACCAGTTCAACGCCTACCACATGACGCACGTGCGGCGCGATGAAGATCGAAATGGTCCCTGTGCCGCAGTATAGATCGTAGACCAGATCCTCCGGTTTGACTTCGGCCAGCTCGCGCGTGACCTCATAGAGTCGCTCAGCCTGTTCGGTGTTGGTCTGGAAAAACGCCTCTGGCGCAATTTCAAACTGAAACGGGCCAATCTTATCATGAATGACTCCTGGGCCAAAGAGGATGTGCGTAGCTTCGCCGTAAGCAACCTGCGCAGGGCTGGTGTTGATGGTATTCACCAGTGTGGTGACTTCGGGAAAGCGTTGCTGCACGAAAGCCTTCAATTCGGCCATGCGGACTGTGTCGTAGCGGCTGGTGATGAGGTTGACCATCACTTCGCCAGTTCGGGTGCCGGTGCGGACAACCAGATGGCGCAAGTAGCCCGTGTGGCGACGGATGTCCCAGGGCTCCCAATGTTGTTCTTTGAAAAAGGTCCGCAGGGCATTAAGCAGGCGGACGGTGATCGGTTCAGGTAAGTGGCACTCTTCCAGATCGATGACTTTGTAGAAGTTGTTGGGCACGTGCAATCCTACAGCGAAGTGGCGGTCGAGCGGTTGCTGGCTAGCGATTTCCTCAGGTGTGAGCCAGCGCTCGGTGCTAAAGGAAAACTCCATTTTATTGCGGTAGCCGTAAATGCGTGGTGAAGGTAGGGTTGGGCGCACCGCTACCCCATCGAAGCCGCCGTGATGCACAAGCGCTTCATAGACGCGCTGTCGCTTGGCTTCGAGCTGGGCCTCGTAGTGCACGTGCTGCCACTTGCAGCCGCCGCAGGTGCCAAAGTACCGGCAGCGGGGTGCTGTGCGCAGCGGGCTAGGCTCAAGCAGCTGGACGATACGCGCTTCAGCATAGCTGGCCTTGCGCTTGGTGACGCAAATGCGCACCCGGTCGCCCGGTACGCCGCTTTCGATAAAAAGCACATAGCCGTCTACGCGGGTGAGCGACTTCCCGCGGTCGGCAAACTTTTCGATGCGCAGCTCCAGTTCGTCGCCTTGATGCAGCACGTCTCGTTCAAGGAAGCAGCAAAACAGGGCAACAGTACCCCGCAAGAGGGGTGCAAGTTCAGTCTTAATCGGTGAGGAGCGAGGGCAGCTGCCGTTCAGCTTGTCGACCGGCTTCCAGCCACCATCGCAAGGCCTGGGGACGGTCGGCGCAGGCAGCTAGAACGCGCACCAGTTCGACCTGGCGTGCAGCCACGTAGCGTGCCAGCGCTTGTAGAACGTTGGCGCCTTGAGCTGGATGGCGCTTAAGCAGCAGTTTAAGATCAGGGCGAAAGAATCCTAGTACTTGGACGTCGGTTACGGCCTGAGCTGTTTCCAAGCGTCGAAATGCTCCTAGTAGGGCAAGATGACCACAGGTGTCGTATTCCCCTAGGCGGGCCAATTCGTGGGGTGTCCCCGCGGCGTCTATCAGCAGGCGGACGGTTCCTTGCAGGATGATGTACATGCCTAGCCCTGGATCGCCTTCGTAGTAGAGCACTTCTTGACAACGATAAGTGCGCTGATGCAAGAGCGGGATTAAGGTGCGCAGCGTGGCTTGCGGTAAGTATTGAAAAACAGGAACGCGGCGCAGCACGTAGAGCAATGCTCGGGTGCGTTCTGCCTCTTGCGGACGCGCGACATGCTGGTAAACGCGTTGCAGGCTGTGCCAAAGAGGATGTAGCATGACAGTTCCGCTAAAACGTATGGCCGATGCCAAAGTGCAACATTGGTCGATGCAAGCCGTCAGGGAGCAGGACGGTTCCCGTGCGTGCAGGATCGTGGATGCGGTAAGCCAGGTCTAGACGCACAATAAGATATTCCCAAGCTAGGCGTAAGCCTAACCCGCCGCTCCAGGCCAGCTCGCGATAAAAACGGTTGAAGCGAAAACGCCCGGCATCAGGGCCTGGATTTCGGGGGCCTAGCCACACGTTGCCAACATCGGTGAATACGGCACCGATCCAGTCAGCTGCTAAAACGCGGTGCAGCATGCGTTGCCGTAGCTCTCCGCTGAGTTCAAGTTTGATTTCGCCGCCCAGCAGGTTAGCGCCGTCTACGTTATCCGCAAAGCGGACGCGCCCAGGGCCTAATCCGCGTAGCGACCAACCGCGGATGCTGGAGGCGCCCCCGCTGTAGAAGCGGCGGTCGAAAGGAATAACATCCGCTTGGCCTAAGGGCTGCGCCCATCCGGCCTGCAGTTTCCAGGCTAGGACCGTGCTTTGGTGTAAAGGACGGTATTGCCTTAAATCGACAGCCAGGCGCACATAAGGGCGGTATAGCAGCCGGTTCCCTGATGCGGCTTGCCGAAAGAAGGGCAGCCCAGGTAGCGTACCTTCATGCATCCCCGGCGTAAAAACGTAGCGGTCTAGGAGCTCCGACAGCAATGCTCCAGCCTCGAAGGTTAACTCGTAAATATAGCCTCGGTCCCGCAGCAGTGGGTTCAGCCGGGCAGCCTGGAGCGTATAGCGCAACGCGTCGTTAATCTGAGGTACAGTGTAGTCATCCAAAAGCTGGGCACGCTGGACGGGGTCCTCAATGGGACGCAGCACCTCATCGAGAAAAGCGGCGCGAAAACCGCTTAGCGTATCTGGGTTGCTCAGGCTAATGTCGATCAGGTCGATCAGGGAAGTAAGCGCGGCGGTGTGCTGGAGTTCAAGCCGAAAGCGGGCTGTACCCCGACCGCGAATTGCCAAGCGCAACGCATCTCGGCGAGCAGTAAGCCAGCTAAGCGAAAGCCGGGTACGGGCATCGTAAAGCCGTAGCCAGCGTTCAAGCCCGCCAAAAGGGGTTATGGCGTAGGGGTAAAGCAACGAGGCCGTGAGCTCAATCTGGGCTGAAGTGAGGAGCCCTTCTTCAAAGTTGCCTGCAATGGAGCCAGAGGTGCGTAGGCTGAACGTTTCGGCATTGCCCAACAGGTTGGCATTTTCGTAAGTCGCGGCTACACCGGTTCCGAGTTCATTTTCAGTGCCGGTTAGGGGGCCGCTGCGTTGCAGCATGAACGTCTCCAGGCGCAAGCGATGGCGGGGCCGCGTTGTTAGCGTGATCGCCAATGGCAGCCGTGGAGCAGCTTCGCCAAGAAGACGTGTTGTATCGGTCCATAGCGGAGCAAAGCGTACATAGGTAAACAGGCCTGTAGCCTCTAGCCGACGGCGCGCATTAAGCAGTTGCGCATAGCTGTACCACTGTCCAGGCTGTATGCGGAGCATGCGGATTAAGAATGCGGACTTGAGTCGACTTTCCTGGCGGCGGGTAATGATGGCGTGCCCTGCAGCAAGACTGTCGGCTATAGGAGGAAGCGCAAGCGTATCTCGGTCGAGGTGCAGTTCAGGCTCTGGTCCATCGACTTCAATGTACAAATCCCCTAGGCGATAGCGGGGGCCTGTACTTGCTTGCAGGATAAGGTCAAACGAGTCTGGGCGAGCAGGTATCACAATAGCACGGATCGAATCGCGCGTTACCGCGGCAAAACCCGCGTTCCAGAGGAATTCCATTAGATGCCGACGTTCTTCCAATAGGGTCAGCTCTGAGTAGCGTTGCGCTTGAGCGCGTCGGTGCAGTAGCTGCTGAGGATCAACAGGGCGATGGCGCAGTGCCGAGCGCTGCATCAACGTGCGTTGCTCAATGGGCGTCAGGTGTTCTAGTCCAGCGTAGGTAATTTGCCGCAAGAACGTCGGGGGTCCTTCGTGGATGCGAAACGTAATGCGCAGCAAGCCTGGCCGTAGTGTATCATACTGGGCCTCGACGCGGGCTTGCGGAAAGCCTTCCTGGTGGTAAAACAACGTGAGGCGCTCCAGGTCGGCAGCAACCAAGGCAGTGTCGTGATAGGCCGGGGGTTCACCGCTGGCCATCAGTGCCCGGCTGAGCGCACCACCCAGGCGGCCGGAGGCGCCCAGCTCATAAAGCCAAAGCCACCAAGTCAGGCCAGGGATGCCCAGAAACTCTCTGTTGGCCGTGGTGCGCACGTAAAGCCGTAGCGTTTCGTCAGAGAAAGCACGGTTACCTTCCAAGCGCACGTCATGGACCCGCCAGGGCAAAAAAATTTGCTGCTGGGTTTGTCCCCACGTGGGGAAGCTACCCAGCAGCCCCCAGCTAAATAACACAAGGACAAGCACGTAGCGTAGACAGGGAGAGGCCGGATGACCGACGGGCGTCGATGCGCCGTCTATTCTTCCTCGTAGTAGAAATCGTCGTCGGCCGTAGGATAATCCGGCCATATTTCTTCAATGCTCTCGTAAGGCTCCCCGTCGTCCTCCAGTTCCTTGAGGTTTTCGATTACCTCGATGGGTGCACCCGTACGCTCGGCGTAGTCAATGAGTTCATCGCGGGTGGCCGGCCAGGGTGCATCCTCCAGGTAGGAGGCCAACTCCAGTGTCCAGTACCCCATCGTCGGCACACAGGTTTGGTTAATAGATGATATTCACACACTCCCTTGGGGCCAGCACAATAGCATACCGACCCGAAAAAAGCAAGAGGCTGATGGACTGCCTTGGCCTTTTTCCCTATCGGCGAAAAAGGAAACGGGTTCCCAAAATGACACCGCAACAGAGAAATTTTTTTGTTCAGTCTAGCGAAATCGTAGACCGTTCAGCAGCCTCCAGCAAACGCTGGTATTCATGGGGTGTCATGCTGGGGGCCACAAACTGCAGTGGATTTAATGGCCGTCCTTGACGATCGCGAACTTCGTAGTGCAGATGAGGACCCGTAGAATAGCCCGAGTTTCCACTCAAAGCAATTTGCTCACCACGTTGCACCTTTTGCCCAGGACGCACGAGGATTTTGGAAAGGTGCCCGTAGAGCGTTTGGTATCCCGTAGTCGGATGATCCACGATGATGTAGTTGCCGTAGCCGCTGTTACGGCCGGTTTCGCGGACAACGCCATCGCCTGGGGCATAAACAGGAGATCCGTAAGGCAGAAGGATATCAATCCCCTCGTGGACCTTGCGGACGCGTAAAATGGGATGCAGACGCATGCCAAAGCCCGAAACCACAGGGCCATCTGCCGGCAGAAGCGCGGGCATCTGGCGGCGCCAAACTTCACGCCGTTCAGCCAACGTTAGCAATTCGCGGAAGCTAGCATTCTGCAGTGCAAGCTGGCGTTCCAAGGCGTCCAGTTTTTGCGAGGTTTCCCGCAGTAGGGTGGCAGTAGGTTTGCTAAAGCGGTCAAAAGCCGCATAGGCATCGCTTCCGCCTATACCGACCTGGCGTACGTCTTCTGAGATCGGCTCTGCCTGTAGCAACGTGCGATAGAGCGATTGGTCGTGCGCTGCTAGCTCGTTGAGCCGGTCGGCAAACTGATCCAGTTTTTGCGTCATGCGGCGAAGCTGAGCCCGAAGGGCTTCGTTTTCAGCTTCTAAGGCCAGCTCACGGGGTGTAGCCAGCCGCCCCCCGATCTGCCAAACGATCACACCACCTACTCCTATGATGAGCACCAAACCTACCAAGATCCAAAGCACACGCCGGGACGAAGTCGGGCGCACCTCGACAAACGAGCACGTGGCGTGATCGAAGTAATAGTAGCGATTTTTAGACATAACAACAGCCTACTTACACCACGGCATCGCGCTGGCCTTCTTTGCCAAAAAAATCGTACCCGAAAAGCGCTATCCCTATTGTCACCCGGCGGGGCTATGCCTTAGAAGGCCGAAACGCTTAGGAAAATACAGGCCCGACCCTTTTCTGTCAACAGGGGTTAAGTGGACAATGCGATAACTTTGGTTTCTTTTTTACGCATCGGTAAGTTTATTCGTAATCTTGCTCAAAGTACTCCGTTCCACGAAGCGGCACCGAAGAGGCCTTTTGACGGATGCGTTCACTCAAGCGACGGGCAAACACCTCAGCCGGGTCGTAGCCGTAATGGCGCAACAGGTGGTTCATGGCGATTACCTCGCAAAGTACAGTGATGTTTTTGCCCGGGGTAATTGGAACTTTTACCATAGGCAGCTCCACGTCCAACAGGCGATAGGTCTCTTCCACCATGTCGAGCCGGGTGTATTCTGCGGTAGGATCCCAGAGCTCCATTTTCACAACAATTTCAATGCGCTTCTGAAAGCGAATGGCCCGTACGCCAAACATGGCACGCACATCAATAAGCCCTAGCCCCCGTACCTCCATAAAGTGCTGGACCAGGTCGGTGCCAGTGCCCATCAGTACGGTTTCTTCCTTCCGGGTGACAATCACAACGTCGTCGGCCACTAACCGGTGGCCGCGTTCGACCAAGTCGAGGGCTACCTCACTTTTGCCAATGCCCGGTTTACCGATAAGCAGCAGGCCAATGCCGTAGACGTCGACAAGCGATCCGTGGACAGCCGTCTGCGGTGCAAACTGATCATTCAGAAAGTCGCGGAGCAGGGCCATAAAGCGCGTTGAGGGTACCGGCGTGCGATAAATTGGCACTCCGGCTTCGGTGGCCATCTGCACCAGTTCGGGATCCAGTTCGTTGTTATCGGTAAGGAAAATGCATGGAATGGGGAACTGGAGCAAATTTTGGAAGGCCTTGCGTCGCTGTGCTGGGGACAAGTGGCGCAAATAGCGGTTTTCAGTGTTGCCCAGAATCTGAACGCGCTGGTAGGTAAACAGCTCTGTATAGCCTGCCAGGACTAGTCCAGGGCGGTTTAGTTCGCTTTCGACGACCAGGCGCAGCGTGTCGTCGGCTGCGTTAACCCGCTCGATAGGAAGGCCTACGGTCTTTTGGAGATGTTCGACCATGAAGGCCACCGTGATGGAGTCTTTGCGGTAGACTTTAAAGGGCTGGTAGGGCATGGCCGGCAAAAGGCTGGTGGTTAAGGCACCGGAATGTGGGCTAAGAGCTGTTGAACGATGTGATCGCTGGTGATGGACTCAGCTTCGGCTTCGTAAGTGAGCACCAGGCGATGGCGCAGCACGTCGGGGGCTACGGCGCGCACGTCTTCGGGGGTTACAAAGGCGCGGTGTTGAAGAAAGGCATGGGCACGTGCCGCTAGGTTTAAATAGATTGTAGCTCGGGGGGAAGCACCAAATTCCAGATAGGGGCGCAGCATGCTCAGCCCGTAGGCCTCTGGGTCACGTGTAGCTACGATGAGATCCACCATGTAGTGTTCCAGGCGTTCATCTACATAAAGCATGTTGAGTGCTTCTCGGGCGCGCAAAATGTCGTCTCCAGAGGCTATCGGCTGTACGACGGGTAGACCATTGGTACGGGCCATGCGGCGCATAATAGCCAGTTCTTCCTCGCGGCTAGGGTAGGGTACGTGAAGCTTGAGCATGAAACGATCCAGTTGTGCCTCGGGCAAGGGATAGGTCCCTTCTTGCTCAATGGGGTTTTGCGTGGCCAAAACTAAAAACGGTTCAGGCAGGCGAAAAGTGGTATCTCCCAAAGTGACCTGCCGTTCCTGCATGCTTTCCAGTAAGGCACTTTGCACTTTAGCCGGCGCGCGATTGATTTCATCGGCCAAAATTAAGTTGGCAAAAATTGGGCCTTTACGGATCGAAAAGGTTCCTTCCTTTTGATTGAAGTAAAGGGTGCCCAGCAGATCTGCTGGGAGTAAGTCGGGAGTGAACTGGATGCGCTGGAACGATAGTTTTAGCGCGCGGGCTAGGGTGCTGACGGTTAGGGTTTTGGCCAAGCCGGGTACGCCTTCCAAAAGCACATGGCCACCGCAAAGCAAACCGATAAGTAGGCGGTCAATGAGATAGTGTTGGCCCACAATGACGCGCCCGATCTCTGTGCGTAGCGCATCAAGGAAAGCGCTGGTGTGTTCAATGTGGGTGTGAACGCGAGCCAGGTCAAAAGCGGACATTGAGCACAGCGTATAAACGTTTTGCGTCGTGTCTACCAAGTCTTGGGGTGCAGTTGGGTTCCCTTTAGAACAGTAGGGTTGCCGGGCAGCGTCCGAAATGGGTTTCGCAGCTTTGCTGCATGCGTTCAAGAAAGAGGGGTAACTGAAAAGGACGGCCGGCCACCAGCACACCATGACCGTAGCCGTTCATTGAAGCCCCAAAGATACCTTCCAGGCTCATAGATTCGGCCACGGAAACAATTAGATCGGCTTCAGCGCATGAAGCTTGCCAGTCGTGCCGTAAAGCGGCATGCGACATGAGCAGCAGCGTGCCTAGCATTTGCCAGTCTTGGTTCCGAATAGCAACCACCATGCGTTGCACCCGCTGGTTTTCAGTGACCAAATAGCGTACTACAGGACGAAGGCGATGAGGTAAGAGTGCTTGGGCCCGGGGCAGGTCGCGGTGGGCCAATTCTCGCAAGGAAGTGAGCTCCCGGAAGCCGCGGCGTCGCAGGATTTCAACCACGCGCTGGGCTAGTTCTTGTTGTTGAAGATGGAAGGCTGGGGGAGGCAGCAAGGTGCATCCTGCATCCACCATGAGCCACCGAAGGACCTCAGGAGCTGGGCCCTCTAGGGTGAGCAGTTCAAGCGTCTCAGTATCGATCAAGAGAAACATTCCTGGCTGGGCTGCAGGTGCGGCAGCACCCAAGAGATAAGCTACGCTAAACGGAGCGCCTAAGCAGGAAGACACCATCGAGGCTAAATGCCGCGGCTGGACGCTAAGCATAGGCTCCGCTGCCTGCAAGCAACGCAGCAATGCTATGCTCAGTGTGCTTAAATAAAGCTCTTGGCTGAACGCTGGTGCGCTGCTGTAGACCGCAATGTCCAGGGGCTGCTTCTGCGGGGTCAGTTGACGCAGGAGGGAAAAGATCAACACCACGTGAAGCGGCCAGTCGGGTGGGATGGGCTGGTCGACCCTGAGCGTCCATAGGGTTTGTTCTTGATGGAAAAGGAGGCGACTTTCGGGACCCGGGGCAGGGCATGCAGCTACGGCAACGCCTTGAGGGATAGAGAAAAGCAGTGCAAAACCGTTGAAGTAGTGCGTGTGGGCAGCTAAAAGTCCTGCAGCCCCATGGGCAAACCCTACGACAGCCTGATCGGTCTGCTCGGGTGCCAGATGGGCTAGCAATGTGCGGCTTTGTTGCTGGTGCGCTTCGGGCGTTGGTGGTACTTCATGCTGCCAACGCGTCATCGCTTCTCGATAGGCCCGCACAACAGGACTCTCCCCACCGTTCCACGTAAACGGTTCCATACCGCGTTCGTTCAGATCATCTGCTCAACATGCCCGTATAGAAGTAGCAGCGGAGGGTTGCTTTGATAGGAATACGTTTAGTTTGGCATAGGGGTTCGGTTTAGCACAGCCGATCGCCTGGATGCAGCGTATATCCTCTTAAAAAAGCGTCGGCAGGTAGGGTGCGACGACCTTCCTGTTGGAGCTCCAGAATCTCTACGGCACCCTCGCCGCAAGCCACAATGAGCTGTCGATCTGCTTTGAGGACAGTGCCTGGAGCACCACTGCCTTCGGTTGGACGAGAACGATACAGCTTAAGGAGCCGGCCCTCGTGCAGTGTCCAGGCACCAGGGTTAGGAGAAAGGCCTCGGATGTGGTTGTGGACCATAAGCGCCGGGCGGTCCCAAGGAATGCGGGCCTCTTCGCGCGTGAGCTTAGGGGCTAGTGTGGCTTGGGCCTCGTCTTGCGGCTGCGGATGCGCCTGGCCGTGTTCGATCAAACGTAAGGTTTCGACAACCGCCTCAGCGCCCAACAGCATCAGCCGATCATGGAGCTCCCCCGCTGTTTCTTCAGGACCAATAGGGGTGCGTTTTTGCAGGAGGATTTCGCCTGTATCGACCTGGGGCTTGAGGAAGAACGTGGTCACCCCTGTTTCCGTTTCTCCTGCCATAATTGCCCGGTGAATCGGTGCTGCCCCCCGATAGCGGGGAAGAAGCGACGCATGCAGGTTAAAGGCGCCCAAGCGGGCTTGGGTGTAGACTTCCGGTGGCAGGATTTTGAAGGCGACCACCACAATCACGTCCGGCGCTAGCCTTTTGATCGCTTCAGCAAAGGCTGGATCGCGCACGGATTCGGGTTGTAAAATGGGCTGCAGTCCTAAGCGCTGGGCTGCGATTTTTACGGGGGGCGGCGCTACGTGCAGGCCTCGGCCACGCGGACGATCGGGACCTGTGACTACGGCTACAGGTCGGTAGCCGGCTTCGACCATCCGTTCCAGTGAGGGCACGGCAAATTCCGGTGTGCCCATAAAAATGATGCGCAGCGTCGCGCTATCCTTCATAGCGCCGGAAGGCTATGGTTGCATTGTGTCCGCCAAAACCAAAAGCATTAGACAGTGCTACGCGGATTTCGCGCCGGCGCGGCACGTGGAGCGTGTAATCTAAATCGCAAGCAGGATCCAAGGTTTGGACGTTGATCGTAGGGGGTACGGTTTGGTGCCAAACGGCCAGCACCGTAGCCACGGCTTCTACAGCACCTGCCGCTCCCAGGAGGTGGCCTGTCATGCTTTTGGTGGCCGAGCAGCTTAGGCGATAGGCATGTGCTCCAAAGACAGCCTTGATGGCCTCCGATTCGATTGGGTCGCCCAGAGGGGTCGAAGTGGCGTGCATGTTAATATAGTCCACTTCTTCGGGCGCAATGCCGGCATCTTGCAAGGCATGCAGCATCGATTGGCGAGCACCGCGCCCGCTCGGCTCTGGTGCAGCAAAGTGATAGGCATCGTCCGACATGCCAAAGCCAATAAGCTCGGCATAAATACGTGCTCCTCGGTCTAAAGCATGTTCGAGGGTTTCCAGAACCAGTGCGCCAGCGCCCTCGCCGGCCACAAAGCCATCCCGGTCTTTATCGAAGGGGCGACTGGCCGTTTGCGGATCGTCGTTACGCGTTGAGAGTGCCTTCATTGCGTTAAAACCTCCAATGCCGAGCGGCGTGATCGGCGCTTCGCTGCCGCCGCACAGTACGACGTCGGCATGTCCGTGCCGCAGCAGCATGGTCGCATCGATCAGGGCATGGTTGCTCGTGGCGCAAGCTGAAACAACAGCATAATTGGGTCCACGCAGGTCGTGTTCAATCGCAATCAAGCCAGCGGCCATGTTTGAAATCATCATGGGCACAAAAAATGGCGACAGTCGCTGCGGTCCTTCTTTTAGATAGAGGGCAGTTTGCTCCTCAAATAACCGCAGGCCTCCAATACCAGAGCCAAACACCACGCCAAAACGTTCCCGCGCCTCATTCGACAAGGTGCTGGTATCGATACCGGCATCCTGAAGTGCTTGGCGAGCAGCTGCCAAGGCATACTGTGCATAAGGATCTAGCCGCCGTGCCAGCTTGCGATCCATGTAGTTCAGCGGGTCAAACCCCTTAAGCTCGCAGGCAAACCGCGTGTCGAAGCAGGAAGCATCGAATCGGGTAATGGGGCCAGCACCGCTTTCGCCACGCATCATCGCTTCCCAGAAAGCCTGCGCAGAAAGCCCAATAGGGGTTACCGCACCTAAGCCGGTAATGACAACACGCCGTGGCGTAATTTTATGGGTAGGAACCATAACCTTTGAATCGTTCGTTCGAATAATTGGCTCATTTGTACGTTATGCAGCTTGCCGGGCTTCCATCGCTTCAAGCCAGGCCGCTGTAAAAAACAAAAAAGTCACCTAAAAGTCAGCATGTAGTTTATTGTGTCTTGGGACAAACACGATGCGCATGCAGCAAGGACCGCTCCGTCTTGAGCTCGTTCAAGGCGATATTACGGCGCAGGCCGACGTAGACGCCATTGTCAATGCCGCTAATGCTCAGCTTATGCCTGGAGGTGGTGTAGCTGGTGCCATCCATCGTGCGGCTGGACCCGAGCTGGCAGAAGCCTGCCGACCGCTGGCCCCGATTCACCCCGGCCAGGCGGTAATTACACCAGCTTTCCGATTGCCCAACCGCTACGTGATCCACGCGCTGGGACCGGTCTATGGTCGTGATGAACCCTCGGATGCCCTATTGGCTGCTGCCTACCGCAATGCCTTGCATCTGGCCGATGCGCATGGTTTGCATAGCGTAGCATTTCCAGCCATCTCTACGGGAGCTTTTGGTTTTCCTTTGGAAGCTGCTGCACGAATTGCCCTAAAGACGGTTCTGGAAGAAGGCCCGAAGTTGCAGCATCTACGCCTGGTACGGTTTGTACTTTTTGATGCGCCAGCGCTTGAGGTGCATGTGCGTGTGCTTAAGGAGCTTATGGCAGCATGAAAAACGTATTACGCATTGGGCTGATTGGAAACGGGCGTGAAGCGCAGCGACGCCTAGCTACGGTGCGGGCAGTTTGGCCTCAGGCTCGGGTGACGCGTCTGGCACAAAACACGCTGGACTTTCCCGAAGCAATGCTGGTCGACTGGCTACGGGCGCACGATGTGGTTTTGGTGGCTGTGCCCCCGGCCGAACGTTACCGCGTGTTGGAGCTGGCTATTCGCGAAGGCGTGCACTGTTTTGTAGACGGACTGCCAGCCCCCTCGTTGAAAGACTTGGAACGGCTGGGGCGGCTGGCCGAAGAAGCCCACGTGGAGGTTGGCGTTAGCCGTCCCTGGCGATTCCATCCCAAGCTGCACGCAAGCACGAGAGGCGTTCCTCCATTGCTGCTCGTGCAGCAGCGCATTGGGGGTGGAGGGGTTGTTCCTTGGCATGCGCGGCTGGCAGAAGCGATTGATTTATGCTGTGCGCTGGCGCGTTCCTCCAGCGTGCTTCAGATCGATGGAGAGGCGGTGCGTGGCAAATCTTGGATAGAAGCTGTGGCGTGCAACGTGCGTTTTCACAGTGGTACCTACGCCCAGATCCTGTTGTGGCAAGAAGCAGGCCCATCGCTTTTGGAGTTGTACTTAGGCTGCACTGGTGCGCCTTGCCGCCTGGTGCTAGAACCTGCAGCAGCAGCTTCTGAACAAGCTGAGATGCAAGCCTTTCTAACTGCCTTAGCGATGCAGCAGCCCGTTCCCGTCTCTTTGTTGGAAGCCTTGCAGGTGTTGCATATCGTTGAACGTTTGATGCCCCGCCTGCGTTAAGCAGGCGACAAGGAGTTGGACGTTCCTTTTTGACCTATGACAACGTTGCCCAAGCGTGTACAAGACCGGCTGGCCCAGCGCCCTTTTGCCACACTGCTGGCACAAATTGGCCAATTAGGCGCTCAGGTGGGCATTGAAGTGTATGCCGTGGGAGGGGTCGTACGCGACTTGTTTCTGGATCGCCCGACAACCGATATCGATTTGGTGACGATAGGTGCCGGAAGTGGCATTCGGCTAGCGCGCCTGGTGGCGCAGGCGCTAGGAGGCTATACGGTGCACGTTTACGAGAATTTCGGCACGGCAGCGATTCGCATTCCAGCGCCCGACAAGCAGCGCACATTTGTACTGGAATTCGTTGCAGCCCGCCGGGAAAGCTATCGCAAAAACTCCCGCAAGCCCATCGTCGAAGATGGCACGCTCGAAGACGACCTGCAGCGCCGCGACTTTACAATTAACGCGATGGCCTTCGACCTGTGGCCGGAGCGTTTCGGGAGACTCATCGATCCCTTCTGCGGTCGACAAGATTTGCGCCGACGGTTGCTGCGCACGCCACTGGACCCACTGCAGACCTTTGAAGATGACCCCTTGCGCATGATTCGGGCAGCCCGTTTTGCAGCCCAGCTCAGGTTTCATGTGGCTCCTGAGGTCTTTGCAGCCATGCATGAAAAAGCCCACCGGGTCGATATCCTTAGCCAGGAGCGTATCACCGATGAACTCCAGAAGATGCTCTGCGCACCGCAGCCTTCTGTAGGCTTTAAAATTCTGGAGGCAACGGGTATTTTAGAGCGCATCTTGCCAGAGCTGGTCGCCTTAAAAGGGGTGGAGACGATTGAGGGCCACCGGCATAAAGACAACTTCTATCATACCCTGCAGGTGGTCGATAACCTTGCTACACTGGATGCCAGCCGTGCTTGCGAAGAAGACGGCGTTTGGCTGCGTTGGGCAGCGTTGTTCCATGACATTGCCAAGCCTGTCGTCAAACGTTTTGTCCCTGGCACAGGATGGACCTTTCATGGGCATGAAGAGCTGGGAGCGCGGATGGTTGCCCGCATTTTCCGGCGGCTTAAGTTACCTGTAGACCATCGGATGGAATACGTCCAAAAGCTTGTTCGCCTGCATCACCGTCCAGTGGCCTTGGTCGACGAACAGGTTACCGATTCGGCCATCCGCCGACTGCTCTTTGAAGCAGGCGATGCGTTGGAAGACCTTATGCTGCTTGTGCGGGCCGACGTTACCTCCAAAAACCCGCGCCGCGTACGGCGTTATCTGGAAGCGTTCGATCGGCTAGAGCAGCGCATGGCAGAGGTCGAAGAAAAAGATCGCATCCGCAACTTTCAACCGCCGGTGGATGGGGAAGAGATCATGCGCGTGCTGGGTTTAGCGGAAGGGGTGGCTGTAGGCCTGATCAAAGAGGCCATCAAGGAAGCAGTGCTCGAAGGACGCATTCCGAACGAGCATGACGCGGCTTTTGAATACATGATGGCGATCAAGGATGAAGCGCTTCGGCGGGCTGCCTTGTTTGAAGAGATGGTGGCAACGCTGCAGGGTCCGGAGCGAAAGGCACTGGGCGCAATTAAGGAGGTACTTTTTCGAGGCGATCTGCCGACCGACCATGAAGCGGCTTTGGCTAAGTTGCATCAGATTAAGGAAACCGTGCTGGCAGCATCGGCTGAAGCAACGCCTTTTAGCCCGGCCAAAGGGCCCGAAGCCGTTCGTTGAAGCCGATCAGGTTGAAAGCGTGGAAATACTTTTGCAAATAAGCCTTCAGTCGATCCCGTACATAGGCCTGAGCATCAATCCACGGAGCCAGCATCGCGTAAAGCTGGCGCCGTGCGGCTTGGACCGCGGGGTGCGTCCATACGTACCGACTACCCGTAGCAACAAGCCAGCGCTGTCGTTCTGGAGAGAGGGCCTCGAAGGGAAGATCTTTTTCTTCCGGCTGAAGCCATTTTTTCCAGCGGCCACTTTCGACAACGGCTTGCTTGAGTGCAATATCCAGCGTGACCGGCAAGCCTCGGTGGCGGGCTTCGTGTATGAGGGTTTCTAAAGCCTCAAATTCTACCGCAGCCAGACCCGGACCTACGTTAGCTCCACCAATGCCAGCCTTGGGGTAAAGCTCAAGTCGGGTTACACCATCGGTATAGTGCCCTTTAATCAGGGCTCCATAGCGACGCACCAGGGCATCCAGCCGTTGGGCACGCTTAAAATCGAAATCCGAGGTATCGAGTTGCGTTCCGATGTCCCCTACGACAAAGACAGGATGGGGCAAGCCTTCCCGATCTAAAGCCTTCCAGAGTTGGTCTAAAAAGGCAGCCATCCGGGTTTCCGCCTCTAGGCCGCCGCCCACTTCCTCCGTGCCCACTTCATAGGCAACGGGAGGCAGTTTACGTGCTTGGCGATAGGATTCCGCATGCTGTAAAAGCGCGACCGTACGTTCAACAATGCGGTCAATCGGTATGGGAGATCCGGGCGACGCTTCCAGATCGACCGTAGGGTCTAGGTGCAGCAAACCGTAGCCGGCATCCAGGCAAGCCTCGATGGTGCGTAGCACCGAGCGAAAGGTTTCTTGAAAGGAAAGCCGATCGCGCGCATGTACGTCTTTTTTCCAGGGACCACCATGATCTAGCCCCAAAACCACGGGCAAATCCAGGGCAAGATGCTGGCGCTTTTGGGCTACAAATTGCGCTAACGTGTGGGGCGTCCAGCCGGTATAACCCCCATCTAAGTCTACCTGGTTCAGCGTAGCAGCAAAAAGCAGCGGCGCGTTGGCCTCGGCTGCAGCTTCAAGCGCAGCTTCAACAACAGCTACCGAGTTGGGACAGACGGCCAATAGCGTGTGCGCATAGGCCAGCGGACCGCGTAGCAGCTCAACTACCCAGTCAACAAAACTGCGATGACGCGCCCTCAAAGCGCGGACCAGCGCCTCACCATGTGGCACCTGTTCTCCCATAAGGCCGCTAGGGTTGCTGCTAATTTAATGTAAAATATTGAACTTGCAAAAAAGAAGGCGTCCGAAGCCCAGACGCCTTCAACCAAAAGAAGCAAAAACCATCAAGTCACTCTTCTGGCATAGCTGGTCGAATGTCCCACATCAACATTTGCTCGATGGTAGCATAGTCTTCTTCCCCATCTGGGCTGATAAAAACATAATCGCCCAGTTCTTGCTGGGATGGAGGCAGGCGACGCCAACGCGTGCCTTCCTGATCGACGAATTCGTCGGGATAAGGGTTTTCGACCCGGTAAGAAGGATGGTAAGAGCGATAGGTGAGCGCTGCCCGGTATAAGGCAACGCGGCGCGCCCCCGCTTTGGTGCGGCTTTCCCCCTCCACTTTGAAAGGGGTGATTTCTATGGTTGCCCGGTAGTAGCCATCTTCGAGCTCCGTGTATTCCGGACGCATGACCTTAAACTCGTCCGGGTGGGGGTAGGCGCTGCTATCGGTGTCGTACATCATGGCATTCGCTTTTGTTTGCAGCGTGTTGAAAGACATATCACGTGTACTCTGCAAGGAGCATAGGGGTTCAGGAAGGCAACAAAAAAGCCCGCGGCATTTTAGAGGGAACTTTTGTGGAATTCGAAGTTGCGTTTTTAGTTCGTGGCAGCCTCAATCTATGAAAATGGATGTTTCAAGACGCAGTCACCGTCGTGTCTGGGCCGGTTTGACCTTAGTGCTGCTGCTGCCTTGGCTTGCAATGCAGTTCACAGATGCGGTATCCTGGAGCTTAATCGATTTTGGCGTAGCTGCCTTTTTATTGGCAGGACTTGGGCTTACCTATGAGGTAGCAGTCCGATTTGGAAGATCATTGGCTTATCGCATAGCTGTTGGTCTTGCAGGGGCAGCTGCAGTGCTGCTTGTTTGGCTAAGCCTTGGCGTTGGCATTATTGGAAAGGACGGCGATCCGGCTAATCTGATGTACTTTGGGGTGCTCGCGATTGGCGCAATTGGGGTTGTGAAGGCACGTTTTCGGTCGCGAGGGATGGCCTGGGCGCTGTGGGCTATGGCGCTTGCTCAAGGCCTGGTGACCGCAATTGCATGCATCGCGCGCCTAGGCTATCCATGGAGCGGACCAGCAAAATTGCTGATGCTGAACGGCTTTTTTGTTGGACTTTTTGCCCTTTCTGCATGGCTGTTTCAGCAGGAGGCGCAACATGAGCTTAATTGAAATAAAACACCCGCCACCCTCTGGTGACGGGTGTTTTATGCATGACCAGGCGTGCCCGGGACTGGACTCGAACCAGCACGCCCTTACGGGCACCGCCCCCTCAAGACGGCGCGTCTACCAATTCCGCCACCCGGGCTTGTGCAGTGACCCCGGCAGGACTCGAACCTGCGACCCTCTGATTAAAAGTCAGATGCTCTACCACCTGAGCTACGGGGTCAGGTGGGTAGAGGCGTGTAAAAATACACTAACCCCTACCCTAAGGCAAGAGCGCTAAACGCCCAAGGCTACCTAAAGGATTCGATCCCCTCAAGGCGGAGGAGCAATTAGGCAAAAATGCAAACAGCGTGCGCTTAGGGCTTATCCGGAGTAGCTTGAGCCAGCAATCGGCGTAGGAGCCGAACGTACGCCTGGCGATCTGGCGGTGTTGCGGGTGGGCGTATGCGATACAGCACCAGTCCTGCAAGCCCTAAAATCCGGGCTTTGGTTTGGTCGCGTGCTTGGCGCTCAGGAGCCGCGTGTAGTGGACTGTCCAGTTCAAAACAAAAACAGGGTCGGTAGTCTTGGTCTGGATCGAACACAACACAGTCGACCTGGGCTCGAAAGACATAGCTGCGTTCGGCCTCGGTCAGCGCATCGGCAAGCTGTTCATAGTCCAGCAAACAGCTCAAGGCTACGTTTGGATAAACCAGATAGGTTAGAAACACCTCGCGCACGGCCTGAAAAAACACAGCCTCCTGACGCGAGCGAAACAGTGAAGGCGGCGTAAGGCAGCGTGTCGGTACGTAGCGTTTCACAGCAAAACCGTCCCACGCTTCCCAAACGGGTTCCGTGTGCATTGGGGTCATGTAAGGAGCGCACAGCGGATGTTCGGGAAGCCAATGGGCATAAGCTTGGGCAACTTCGGGGCGGTCTGCGTGGCGCTCGACCAGGGCCACGACCACGTCGGCAAAGAAATCTTCCGGAAGCCTAAAAAGCTGCCCGGTATGCAGCAGAAACAACTTTTCGAGCACTTCCTTGGGCACACTGTTGACGTACGCGCGAAGCGCGTTAAGCAGCACTTGCGTTGCTTGTTGCAGTAGGGGGTCAATAGCCAGCGACATCCGGTTCTGATACAGCACCTCAAGCGCAGGCCCCCAGGCCCGCGCCTGCAGATAGCGGTAGAGCGCTTCAACGTCTGCAGGCGGTGGCATTGGCTTTTCCTTTTACAGGTTGTCAATTATTTTGGCCCCAACCTGTTTGGCATTCAGCCTGCTGTAACCATGAAACGCCTGATTGCTGTAGGGATCCTGCTTGGGGTTTGCGTGGCCCAAAGCTTGGGGCAGCCACGCCTTAGGATCGAGCAAATTATGCAAGACCCCAAGACGTGGATTGGGGCTTGGCCCTCCGACCCCTTTTGGTCAGAAGATGGGCAGTTTCTTTATTTTTGGTGGAATCCCAAAGGACAGTTTCCTTCAGATTCGCTTTTTAAGGTTGCGCGTAGTGGAGGTGTACCGGAAAAAGTCTCGCCAGAGGAGCGGCGCCATCTGCCACCCGCTTTCGACGGTTGGCATCACGGCATGTGGGTGTACGATGCGGACTTTCGGCGGAAAGTCTTTGTCCGTGAGGGCGATCTGTACCTGTACGATCGGCAAACACGTCGGCTTACGCGCTTGACGCGCACCGTTGAGGTTGAAAGTACCCCGCGCTTTACGCCCGATGGCCAAGCCGTTGTGTTTGTCAAAAACAACAACCTATTTCAATTGGACTTGCGCACGGGTGGGCTTGTGCAGCTTACCGACCTGCGACGTGGCAGCGAACCCCGTGAACGCAAACCAGACGGTCAAGATGCCTTTCTCCAAGCGCAGCAGCGGGCGCTCTTTGAGGTGATTCGTAAGCACGCGGAAGCACGCGAAGCTCGGGAAAAAGCCCAAGAGCAGGATCGGAAGGCTCAAAATCTCCCTCCTACGTTTTACTACGGCGAAAAAGAAGTTACGCAGCTCCAGCTTGATCCTACGGGACGTTTCGTCACGTTTGCACTGACAACCAACCCACCCCAGGAAAAGTCTACGGCCGTTATGGACTACGTAACGGAGTCGGGTTATGCGCAGTCCAGGCAAGCTCGGCCTAAGGTAGGGGTGCCGCCTGGAAGCTTTGAGCTCTACGTGCAGGATCTGCTGCGCGACACGACCTACCTGGTCAACCTGCATCAGGTGCCCGGGGCTTACGATGTTCCGGAATATCTTCAACAGCAGGGCATCAAACCCGACACGCAAAAAACCAAGCGCTTTCTCTATGCTTATGGTCCTTATTGGAGCGGGGATGGGCACTACGCGGTGCTAGAGATTCGCGCGCGAGACAACAAAGATCGCTGGATTGCTCGACTGGACCCCCAAACAGGCCAGCTGACTGTACTCGACCGCCAGCATGACGAAGCGTGGATTGCTGGACCAGGCATTTCTTGGTTTGGCGGGCGCAGCACCATGGGCTGGCTTCCCGACAATCGGCACTTCTACTTCCAAAGCGAACGTACCGGCTACAGCCATCTGTACGTGGTCGATGTCGAAACGGGCCAGGTCCGACAGCTGACTGATGGTCCTTTTGAAGTATTCGACCCTTTTATCTCTCGCGACGGCCGCTACTGGTACTTTACAAGTAGCGAAGGCTCGCCTTTTGAACGCCACTTTTACCGCATGCCTATCGACGGTGGGCCGCGAGAGCGCCTAACGACGCTGCCCGGCCGCAACGATGTGGTGCTCAGCCCTGACGAACAGACGATGGGTATACTTTATTCTTACAGTAACCGACCCCCAGAGATTTACCTGCAGCCACTACGGCGCGGGCGGCCTGCTGAGCCGCAGCGGCTTACGCATTCGCCTACTGAGGAATGGCTGGCCTATCCCTGGCGTGATCCGGAAATCCGTTTGATCGAAGCTTCCGACGGGGCACGCGTACCGGCCCGCGTCTATGAACCCGATGTGCTCAACGGGGCGGCTGTCTTTTTTGTGCATGGTGCCGGATACCTGCAAAATGTACATCGCTGGTGGAGCAGCTACTTCCGCGAATACATGTTCCACAATCTACTGGCTGACCTGGGCTACTTAGTACTCGACCTCGACTATCGGGGCTCGGCCGGCTATGGGCGCAACTGGCGGACAGCTATCTACCGGCACATGGGCGGTCGTGATTTGCAAGACTATGTGGATGCTTCGCGCTATGTCCAAGAGCATTATGGCATCCCGCCCGAGCGCGTGTTCATCTACGGCGGCTCTTACGGAGGTTTTTTGACGCTCATGGCGCTGTTTACAGCAAGCGAACATTTTGGTGGTGGGGCTGCACTGCGGGCGGTAACCGACTGGGCCCACTACAATCACCCCTATACGTCAAATATTTTGAATACACCGGAAACCGATTCGCTCGCATATGTGCGTTCCTCACCTATTTACCACGCTGAGGGGTTGCAAGACCCCTTGCTGATGTGCCATGGACTGGTAGACACCAATGTGCAGCCGCAGGATATCTTTCGGCTGGTGCAGCGCCTCATTGAGCTAGGCAAAGAAAACTGGGAGCTCGCTGTCTATCCGGTCGAGGGCCACGGTTTTGAAGAGCCTTCGAGCTGGACGGACCAGTACAAACGCATTTTGAAGCTCATCGAAGTTTCTGTGGGACCCAATCGGCAAAAGCCCTAAAATAAAAAGGCCCTGCCTCTGTGCAGGCAGGGCCTTTGAAGCTGCAGCGAGGGCTATTAAAACACGTAACGCACGCCAAGCTGAAGCTGCCAACGCGAAGCCAGGTTGTCGGTGACGAGTAGGTCGTCCCGGTCACTGATCGGCCTAAAGCGCACAATGGCGCGGCCCTGGGCATCATAGCCCTGGAAGTCGAGCAGCGGAACGGTTTCAAACGAGGCGTAGCGGACTTTGCCCCAGTCGCTGTTGAGAAGGTTCAGCACGTTCAGTAGCGTGGCCGTGATTTCCAGGCGCTGGTTGCGGAGGGTTTGGATTTCCTGCACCACGTTCAGGTCCAGCAGGTTGCGCCAAGGTGTGCGGGCCGAATTGCGCGGCACAATCTGACCGCGATATTTCCGAAGGCTGGGTTCGCTTTCGATGAAGGCATTGAGTTCGTTCCAGCCTCCAGGCGAGTCGGCTGTAAAGACGATCTCGTTGGCGTTGGCGGGTACGTAGATTGGATCGTTGTCGCGGCGCGTGTCGGCGTTTGCGTTGCCGTTATAGATCCAGGTGAAGGGGCTGCCCGAGCGCCCTTCATAGACTAGCATAACCGTTGTGGCAAAGCGGCGCTGGTAGCGCACACGGTAAGACAGGTGGGCTAAAATGCGATGGCGCACTTCAAAGTCGGCTGTGGCCAGCTCAGGGTTATTCACGTCGCGGGCTTCGTTAAACTGCCAGTTCGAAATAGCCCGGCTTGAAGTGGCATTGTTAACATTTTCAGCACGGTTCCAGGTGTAGAAAAGTGCACCTCCTAGCCCCTCGGATTGGGTTTCGCGCTGCACCCCAAGGGTTAGGCTTGTGCTGTAGCCTTTGTCGGTGTTTTTAAGCAGGATGGCGTTTGTAAAGCGCGGGTCTTTGCGCTCGGTTCGGCCGTTGAAGCTCGGCTGTCCGTAGAGCACCCGGCCCCCCTGCGCTGTGCCTGTCCGCACGATGTTCAGGTTCTCAAAGACAACGTCGTTCAAGGTTTTCGAATAGAGGAACTCTACGGTGCCGATTAGTCCATAGGGCAATCGCTGATCGAGGGCCAAATCGGTACGCCAGACCTGTGGAAACTTGAAGTCTGCTTCGATCAGGTTAACCTCGGTGGTGGTGATGGGTGCCAGGCCGCAGGTAGTACCCAAGGCCGTTCCAGGACGCGGCTGAGCGCTTGGATCCGGTGTAGGCACAAAGCATCCCGCAGGCAGGTTGCGGGCATCAACGCGTCCAAAATCTACCCCGGTATTGCTGTACTGGTTGGAGATCCACACAAACGGGGTGCGGCCAGAGAAAATGCCTGTGCCCCCACGGAGCTGTGTGGTGCGGTTGCCTTTGGAAAGGTCCCAGTTGAAGCCCAGGCGCGGCGACCAGAGCAGGTTACCACTGGCCGTGGTAGAGGTTCGGTAGCCAGGGAAAGCTTCAGGCACAGCGGGGTTGTCCAGTGGTTTATCCGGATACAGGGGTACGTCCACGCGCAGGCCTAAGGTTACACTAAGGTATGGTGTGGCCTGATACTGGTCTTGCACGTAGAAACCGAGCTGGTAGGCGGTAAACTCAGCTCGTGGTTGAGGATTGTTCAGGAGCGAATAGCTAAAGTAGTAGCGCGACGGCCGTCCTGCCTCAAAGTCGGCAATGCTGTTAAATTCATACGCGCCGTAGTAATCCTGGATAAACAGGTTGCTGAAACGGTAGATTTGATTGCTGGTCCCGAGGGTGAAGGTGTGTTTCCCCCGGAAGTAGGTCAGGTTGTTGGTCAACTCCCATAGGTCTTGGTCTAAGGCGTTGGCTTGGGAGAAGCGGTCGATGCCCAGATTGACTGTATAGCGACCGTTGACCAGGATGCTGACCTGAGGAAACGGCTCGGCTTGGACGGTTCGTTTATCGCGAATGCGCGTGTAGACCAGCCGGGCTTCGTTGAACAAGTTGGTACCAAAGGTGCTTTTGAGCTCCAGCACACTCGAGTGCTGCACGCTCTCAAAAATCCAGCGCCGGTTGGACAGGTCGAAGCTAAAGGCGCCGCGGTTAATGCCTTCGTCTTTATTGGCGTTGACGTAATTATGGCGCAGCGTTAGCCGATGGCCAGCGGCCAGATTCCAGTCGATTTTGGCCAGTAGCTTTAAGTTATCCGTACCGTTCGAAAGCGGATCATAGCTGCCTGGATCATAGCCGTAGCGCGTGCGGGCAAGGTTAATGATGCGGTTTAGAGAATCGGCTGTCACGTTAAAGATGGTTGCGGCCCGGCTGCCCACAATGCCCACGTCGAGGGGTGTTTTTCGGCGCTGATATTCCGCATTGACGAAGAAGAACGCACGGTTGGGTTGGATAGGGCCACCGATGTTGCCGACCAGCGTATACTCCGAGAAGTCGCCGAAGGGGACGGTTTCGCCAGCAGGCGTTTTAAGATCACCCACAAAGTTCTGGTTTCGACCCAGGTAACGTACCGATCCACTTAGGCGGTTGGAGCCGCTTTTGGTGATCGCATTAATCGCGCCGCCAGTAAAGCCGTTGTAGCGGACGTCAAAGGGTGCAATGTCGATATTGAATTCTTGGATTGCATCCAGCGAGATGGGTTGCGCGTCAGCCTGTCCGCCAGGCATACCCGTTCCGGAGAGGCCAAAGACGTCGTTTAACGTAGCCCCATCGATCTGGATGTTGTTGTAGCGATTGTTACGGCCCGCCAGTGAAAAGCCTCCGCTCGCTTGAGGCGTTAGGCGCGTGAAGTCGGCCAGGCTGCGTGTAATGGTAGGTAAGCGCTCGATGGTTTGGGCGTCGATGTTCGTGCTAGCACCGGTGCGGTCGGAATTGAGGACCGAGCTACGAACGCCCACTACCTCGAGGGCCTCGAGCTGGACCGTAGCCTCGGCCAAGGCAAAGTCCAACACGCGCGCTTGACCCAAAGGCAGCATCAGGTCGGTTTCTCGACGCGTTTGGTACCCCACAAAGGACACAGTTACCGTGTAAGGCCCGCCTGGCCTGAGGTTTAAAAGGGCATAACGCCCGTCTGCTTGCGTAATGGTGCCGTACGTGCTACCGGTAGGTTCATGAATAGCCACCACGTTGGCTCCAGGTAGCGGATCGCCCCGCTCGTCGGTAACCGTTCCGGTTAAGGCAGCAGTGGTGACACCTTGGCCGTAGGCCACTACGGAAAGTCCTGCCCAAAGGAGCCAAAAGCTCAGTAAGCGTCGCATAGGAAAACTTCAGGTTAGGTTCACAAGTGGGTTGCGTGGAAAGCACACGGGCTAAAACTACAGTGCCTGTCCCATTAAAGGTGTGAAGTATCGCGGCATTACGGTTTGTTAAAATGCTTTTTGGCGAATGATGCTGTCTGCGGACTTGTATCCTTCGCGGAATCCGTGTAGCTTTTAGCAGTGTTCTTCGCGGCAGTTTTGCAGCTTCAAGCTATGGGTTTGCCGTGTTGTCCTAGGTCTACTTTTTGGAAGCGCTTTTTAATTGGCGTTTTCTGTATAGGCTGTGTAGAAGTGGGGTGGGCCCAGGGATTTGAGGAAGCAGTGGTGAACATTGGCAACGTAGGGCTGACCATTACCAACGCCGGCTTTGTGGGCCGGGCTAACGTCCGCAATAACCCTGCAGGACCACCTTCGTTTGAATACCCCCTAGATTCCGGTGTAGAGCACTTGTTTGAAGCTGGCCTGTGGATTGGGGCAGTGCGTCGCGACGGTATCATTACGGTGCGTACAGGAGCCATCACCTCTTCGGGCGGCTATCGCCCAGGGGCAGAAGGGTACGAGCTAGCTCCCTTGGAGCCCATCGTTGAGCGCTCTACGCTGCCTACCTCGCCGGTTTTTACCCGCATCGCTACGAGTCATCAGGATTTTCTGACGGCTTATACCGACACTGCACGTTTTCTTCCGGGCACCCGTATTCCGATGCCAGATCCTGCTGGGCAGCTAGGGGTTAAGATCCTGCAAACCAGCTATGCCTGGAATTTCGCTTTTACCGAAAGCTTTGTCATCCTCAACTTTGACCTCATCAACCTTAGCAATCAGCCTTGGGACAGCGTCTACGTAGGCCTCTTCCACGACTTGGTCGTGCGCAATGTTAACACGACCCAAGATCAAGGCAGCGCCTTTTTCAACAAGAATGGTGTAGGATTTATTGACACGCTGCATGCTACCTATGCCTTTAATGCGGGAGGGACAGAAGAATCCATTAATACCTATGGAGCCATTGCCTTTTTAGGGGCGGAGTGGCGTGATCCGCGCAGTGGGCAGTACCGCTTCTTTCACCCGAACGTCGCTGAAGAATACGTGCGCGATGGCTACACGCCACCCGTGGTTAATCCGCGCTGGTGGCTGTTCAGTGGGGGCACCGACGAGCGTTCGCGACCTACCGACGACCGCACACGTTACCAGCGCATGGGCACGCCCTATCCTAACCCGGCAGACTATGGAGGATGTCGAGGGGTGCATGATTTGGCTTGCCAGGATCCAGCCTATCTTGAAGCGCTTAGGGTCTGGCGTGAAGAGCTGCGTACCGCCGGCCAACGGGCCCAAGGTAACTGGATTGGCCTGACCTCGGTTGGCCCCTTTGGGCAGGTACTGCCAGGAGATACGCTCCGGGTGACCTTTGCCTTTGTTGGAGCGCTTAAGCCGGAAGCCTATCAAGGGCTTGCAGCACGTCCTATCGACAACGACGATAGCCGCCGCTTGCTTTACACCAACCTGTTCTGGGCTCGGCGTACCTATGCGGGAGAAGACCAGAACTATAACGGTCGCTTGGACCCTGGCGAAGACGTAAACGGCAACGGTCGCCTAGATCGGTATTTGATTCCCGAGCCACCACCGGCGCCGCGCGTGCGGGCAGAATTTACCACAGAACCTGATCCCCAGACTGGCCAATTGCACACCGGCGTAGTGCTCTACTGGGATCGCAGTGCTGAGGCAGCGATCGATCCGGTCACGGGACGCCGCGACTTTGAAGGCTACCGCATCTATCGCTCTAACCCGGGCGACGACCTGCGTGGCAACTTGCTCGACCGTGCTGTCTTGATTGCGCAATATGACAAACCGGGCAATCGCATAGGCTTTAATACCGGCTTTGAAGCAATCCGGCTGCCGGAGCCCATCACCTTCCCAGGGGATACCACCCAATATTGGTATCGCTTTGAAATGCCCAACCTGCGGGCGGGCTGGCAGTATCTGTTTATTGTAACTGCTTTCGACGAAGGCGACCTAGAAGCTGGCTTAGCCCCACTGGAGTCTTCTCGCGTCGCTAGCGCTTTGCGCCTCTTCCCAGGGACTACCCCCACCCCACGCGGTTCCGTAGGTGTTTATCCTAACCCTTATCGCGCTGGAGCAGCCTGGGACGGCGGGACCAGCCGCACCCGCAAGCTCTATTTCTACAACTTGCCCGCGCGTTGCGAAATCCGCATTTACACACTGGCTGGGGAAATTGTCAAAACCCTCTATCACGATGCGGCCACCTACCAGGGTGATATCCGCTGGTTTAATGACTTCAGTGCTCCCGGCCGGCAGCTTAGTGGGGGCGAGCACGCTTGGGATTTGCTTTCGGAAAACGGCCTTGAACTGGCTGCCGGACTTTATCTCTTCACCGTGAAGGACCTTGAAACCGGCGAGGTCCAACGCGGAAAGTTCGTGATTCTCAAATAACCAAACCTACTACTGCCATGCGACGCATTGCTACCATACTGTGGGTACTGAGCCTCTTGCTGGCTATGCCTACAAAGGCTCAGATTAAAGAGGTGACGGTGCGCGAAATTAACCAGCTTCATCCAGATAGCCTAGCGCTGCTCAAACAGCTGGGCACGTCGCTGACCGCCGCCCGCATTAACCGGCTCATCCGATCCCCCCTAACCGGCGATACCGTACGGTTTACAGCAGTTGTGATGAGTGACCCATTAAACTCCGGACTCGCTGGGCTCACTTCAGATGGGGTTCCTGCGCGTCTGCACGTCTTTGTGCGCGACACCGCAGCGGTTTCCCAAGGCCCAGAGGGCATGACCATTCAAGTTGTCGACGGCGCTTACGAGACAACCGGACTAAAAAATCTGGCAAAAGGGGATGTAGCCACGTTTACAGCTGTGGTCACCTATTTCGATAATACAATTCAGATTGTTCCATTAAATATCGAATTTTTGGGATCTTATGCTAATCTAGGTCTGCCTGATTCGCTGCTTGATCCCGTGGTGGTTACGACAGCCGATCTCAACATGAACGTGGCTGAGGGAAAGGTACAAGTGAACTGGGACAATTTCGCCCGGCTCAATAACCAGTACGTCCGGATTGAACAGGCCACAATGCTGCGCAGTACGCTGGCGGATCAGGGACGGCCAAACTGGCTTTTTTCTTCGGATGGAGGACAGACGTTTGTGCAGGCCGACGACATTTCGCTGCGTTTCCGAAACGATCGCGCCAATTATCCTGCTGAATACAACAAACGTCCAACGAACAGTCCCTTCCAGCCCCCGCCCCCTGGTGCGCTCATCAATGTGCAAGGATTTGTTGTTTTCCGGGGGTACTTTGAGGCTTTTGACTTAGGGGCACTGCCCCCGGGCGCCATGTTGCGGCTGGCACCTTTTGAGGATAGTGATCTGGAATTGGTGGAATCACCTCCAGTGATTTCCAGTGTGGGACGGCCTACCTTTGTCCCGGGTAACGAACCAGTAACGGTTACCATTGAAGTGGCTCCCGATCCCAACCGACAGCTTGCGCGCGTAGAGGTGCGCTACTACACCAGCTCGAATCCCGATACCCAAGTGGTGCAGGCTACGGCTGTGGGGGGTAAGGCCATGGGCCCAGGTGTGCAGGCCGTCTACCAAGCGCAAATTCCTGCAGCGCCCGATGGTGACTTTGTAATCTACTGGGTCGAAGCCGAAGACAACACCGGTGCGCGCACGCGCTCGCCTAATCAGAACTACCGTGTGCTTTATGGCGGTATTACACAGGTAGCCCATATTCAAGAGACCGCCACAGGTGGACCGGGTGGCAGTCCTTTTGCTGGGATCACGACCAACATGGATTTGCACGTCGTCGTCCAAAGCCAGCCGTCGGTTTCAGGTTTGGTTGCTGTACAGGACGATCCTAGCCTGGGACCGTGGTCAGGCATCTTACTCAACCTGCCAAGCGGCGTGCGCGACACGCTCCAACGGGGCGACCGCTTGCATATCACGCGGGCAGAGATCCGCGAAAACTTTGATGTAACCGAACTGCGCAATGTGACCCTTACCCGTGAGGGCAGAGGCGACTTCTACGGCTATAAAACGGTCACCACCAACGCCATGCGGGACTTAGCCATTGCCGAAGCCCATGAAGGCATGCTCGTGCGCTTTGAGAATGTGACAATCATCAGTCCTGATGAAGGCTTTGGAGAATGGTCTTTCTCATCAGATGGCACGGCTGCAAACAAAGTCAAAGCCGATGATCGATCGAATGCGGTGGCTTCAGACTTTGCTGTAAACACGTTCCGCGCAGGTGACCAGGTGAGCTTTATTCAGGGCATCTGGTGGTATTCGTTCGGCGAGTACAAGCTGGTGCCTGAAGATCCAGCTACCGACATCGGCACCATTACCGATGTAGAGCTACGGGAACATCTGCCAGCCACGTTTGGGCTTTTGCCAAACTACCCGAACCCATTTGCTGAGTTGACTACGCTGCGCTATGCGCTGCCCCAAACCGGGCCAGTACGACTTGAGGTGTTTGACCTGCTAGGGCGCCGAGTCGCTGTGCTCGTTGAAGGCGTGCAGCCAGCCGGTATCCATGAAATGAAGCTGGATGGCCGGAATCTCTCCAATGGGCTTTATGTCGTGCGCTTAACTACCGAATCCGGAACAGCCACGCGCACCATTGTGCGCATGAAGTAATCGGCCTATGTTGCGTGGGCGGCAGCCTTCTAGGCTTGCCGCCCACGCAAATGCAAAACCGCATCCCATGCGCACGCTGCTAAAAATAGGCTTCCTGGGCGGATTGATGCTGGGCGGCTGCGATACTGGCTTTATGGGGACGCCCCTACCGAACCAGCCTCCCGAGACGTACCTGAGCGTACGCGACAGCTCGCTGGTCGACAAGCTTCCCGAGCGCCTCGTCAGCACAGTGTATGTAGCTTGGACAGGCGACGACCCGGATGGCTATGTCGTGGCTTATGAGCTGCGTTATTACGCGCTGGGCTTAAGTCCCCCTGGCTGGATTCGGACTACGCGAAACGACACGCTAATCGTACTGCCTATAGAAGCAGGGAGTCAGACCGCCGACGTGGTTTTCGAAGTGCGTGCGATTGACAATGAAGCTCTGGCCGATCCCACACCGGCGCGCACGGTCTTCCCCATTCGCAACTCACCTCCTGAAATCCGTTTGGTGGGTTTTGAGCTGCCTCCAGATACCACGTTCCCGGTCTTTTCTTTTAGCTGGCAGGTTTCCGATCCCGACGGCGCTATAAACCTAGCCCGCATTGAGGTGAGCTTCAACGACTCGAGCCAGTTTGTTGCGTTGCCGCCCGAAGTTGACTTTGTGACGTTTGTGGGCAACGTTGACCGGGACGACCCCCTGCAGCTTGAGACCAGCGCTCGGGTATACACGGGGCGTGCATTCCGCTCTACAACCATCGAAGTGCCTGGGTTGCGTCTTGATGCGGAGAACACGTTGTATGTGCGGGCAGTGGATCAGGCCGAGGCCCGCAGTCGTCTTGTCCACTACACCTGGCATGTTAAAAAGCCTAAAAGCCGGGTGTTGCTTGTAAACGACTATCGCAAGGCCACCGGTGGGGTGGTTATGGCCTATCATCGGGCGATTTTGCGCGACTATCTGCCTGCGGGAATGCCTATCGATGAATGGGACCTCTCCCAACCCTATGTGACTGGTTCGGCAGGCAATACGCCGCGCTCTGATGCACTGCCTCCAGTAGCCGACCCAACATTGCGGCAAACCCTAGCGCTTTGGGACTATATCTACTGGGTTTCAACTGCAACCGTCAACAGCATTGTGGGCAACAACTTGCCCTATGCTGCTGGGGTTATGGATCTGTTCTTCGAGCAAGGCGGGCGCATCTTGGTGCATAGTCCGGTTACCCAGCCGCGTGACCCAGAGGCCAACTTAGGCAATCCTGCTATTTTGATGCTTCCGCTAAGTGATTTGCTTGTGCTGCCCGATTCGGTGCGGCGGCTCGAGTTGGCTAGTGGTGCAGCCATTACACCTGTAAATGTGCTGCCCCGCACCGGAGAGTCGCTGCCACCGCTTAAAGCCCATCGGTTCTTTATTAACGAGCTGCCGTACTTTGCCGAGGGCGGAGCAGTTGTGCCTTTGTACGAAGCAGACTATCAGTATTTAAACCGAGCTGGGCAGCGGCGTCCATGGCCGCGTCCACGTACCATAGCTTCGATAAGCGCAGATGCGCGTGTAGCGCTCTTTGGGTTGCCATTGGTGAATGAGCTCACCGGCGGACCTGAGCTGGTTGGTGCTGATGGCGATCCAGAAGCCGGCCGCCAGGCTGTCATGCGGTTGCTGCAAAGTCTTGGATTCCCCCAACGATGAGTGCCCCTATTGCTACATACAGACTACAAAAACTAGGACTGCTGGTTTTCTTGTTGTTGTGGACCTTGCCGGCGCAAGCCCAGGGGAGCTTGGCAGGCAGGGTACGCGACGAACGCGGGGAGCCGTTACCTGGTGTGAACGTGATCGTTGTAGGCACAGCCTACGGTGCAGCAACCGATCTGGAGGGACGTTTTCGCATTGATGGATTGCGCCCGGGGGAGTATTCGGTGCGCGTGTCATTTGTAGGGTTTGAAACGGTGCTCTTTACAGGGGTGCGCGTGCGCGAGGGTGAAGTAACCGCGCTGGAGGTCACGCTACGCGAGCAGGTTGTGGTGGGGGAAGAAGTGGTGGTAGTCGGTGCGCGCCCGCTGATCGATGTAGAACAGTCCTCTAGTGCCTATGTGGTTTCCCGTGAGCAGATCGAAGCGGCACCGTTGCGCTCGGTGCAGGAAGTCGTTGGTCAGCAGGCAGGGGTGCTGCGTGACCCGACAGGCCTGTACATTCGGGGTGGGCGTGCCTATGAAACTGGCTACTATGTCGACGGCGTTTCAGCCCGCGACCCCCTGGCAGGTACAGGCTTTGGACTCGATTTAGGCACCAACGCTTTTCAGGAAGTCGAAGTCATCACAGGCGGCCTTGATGCCCGCTATGGCGACGTCACCTCAGGTGTGGTGAGCATCCAAACCCGCGAAGGCGGCGAGCGCTTTTCGGGCACCTTTACGCACAAGCGGGATAACTTCGGCAGCCTGAACGAAAGCTGGGGCAGCAACTTTCACGAAGACCTCTACGAGCTAACCTTTGGTGGGCCGCTCGGCACCCAGAAGCTTCGCTTCTTTGCCGCTGGTCAGGTCCAGCTCTCTGATGGATTTACACGGCACGTCTCCGATCCCGACTCGGTGCGCTCCTCCCTGGTGCGCTGGAATTTTCTGCTGCCACGGGCCAACAATCGCTGGAATGGCTTTTTAAAGCTTACCTATGCCCCCTGGCCTGGGTTAAAGCTGCAAGGCGCTTATCAGCGCTCCTTGACTGTCAACCAAAACACCCGCATGTTGCAGGTAACGGGCAACGAGGCGGTGGTTGCACCGGGCTTCCAGTACGCTTTCATCCTTCAACCTGAAAATGCCAATACTTTTGCGCACGACAACGTGCTGGCTTATTTGAAAGCTTCGCATGTGATCAATGAGCGCTCATTTTATGAAGTGCAGCTTAGCCGCCTATTCACCCGGCTGCGTGCCGATGCCAACGGGCGGCGCTGGCGGCCCCGGGCTGTGACCAGCGAGCTGGACCCAAGTAGCATCGTCACCTATCCTGCAGCCCTTTTCGTGGATGAAAATGGCCAACCCTTCGATCCAAACGCGCTTTTTGTGCTTCCTGGGCCTGGACTATTCAACAACGGAGGTATTGCTACACGCTTTCACGATCACTTCGCCGAAGAATGGACGTTGCTGGGCAGCTATACGCTCTTCTCGGTAGACCGAAACCATCGCTTGAATGCAGGCCTGGAGGTCAAGTTGAACGACTACCAATGGATCGATGTGATTCGACCCTGGGTAGGCGCACCGATTGGTTCAGAAACCGCTGAAGCTACCGGTCGATTGGGTGAAAGTGCGGACATTTGGCGTGTTAAGCCGCGCCGAGGGGCGTTGTTCGCAACCGGACAAGTACGCTACCGGGGGCTCATTCTCAATACCGGGCTCCGACTAGAATGGTGGTCACCCGGACGCTACGTCGATCGACTGGTAGAGGACCCCAGGGCGCCTATTCTGGAAACGGTCCGCCAAGCCTATAAAGACGGCACCGTGCCTTTTTTAGGGCTGCGTACCAAGTTCTTCCTACTACCCCGGCTGCGCGTGTCGTTTCCTATTCGGGAAAATCAGGTGCTCTTTTTCAATTACGGCCGCTCCACGCGCCTGCCCCACCCAACGTTCGTCTATGCAGGACTCGACCCGTTTTACCAAGACCGATCGTTTTTTGCCGACTTGGGTAATCCTAACCTAAACCCGGAAGTGGACATCTCCTACGAGCTGGGCCTGCGCTACCAGCTTAGCAGCAACGATGTGCTCAGCCTAACGGCTTTCTGGCGAGATAAGTATGATTTTATCACCGTTGAAAACGTCGTTATTCGTGATCCCACCGGCCGCGAGACCGTCCGTGCCTTCCGCATTAATGGGGACTTTGCGCGCGTGCGCGGGCTAGAAGCCAGTTACCTCAAACGCATTGGCGACTGGTTTCTTGGGCAAATAGCCGGTACCTTCTCTCGGGCTACCGGACTAAGCTCAACCAACAATGACGCTTTGGTGCAATTTTTGGCCCGAGGCGACATCGAAAACACATTCGAGACACCACTGGCTTGGGACCGGCCGCTCGACGTAAAGGCCAGCGTGACATTTACGTATGATCGACCCCAGCCTTTACTGGGACTCCCTGGCTTGAACCGATTGCAAGTGTTCCTGTCCTCAACGTTTCGAAGTGGACAGCGCTATACCCCGGCCGAGTTCAAGGGCTATCAAACGAATCCCTTTACGGGCGAACCTAACTGGAGGCCGATTTATGAGCTTGTCTCTGCGCCAACAGCGCGCTATAGCCGTCTAGGTGAGCCCTGGTGGTGGTTCGACCTGGCGCTACGCCGACGCATTCGTTTGGGACGAACCGATTTGGAGCTTTCCTTGGAAGTCACCAACCTGTTCAACCAGAAAAACAGTGTGATCATCAACCCGGTCACAGGTAAAGCCTATCCAGACGTAGACCCACAGAAAACGAATTTCGCTGCCTTGCGCGGTAACCGTAACTTTGATGTGCCTATCGATGTGCGTGACCCGCGCTATGAAGACCCGCGTACGGCCGGACTGCCCCCACTTAACCCTGCGCGCTTTCTGCCTCCGCGTCATGTGTTGTTGGGTATTTCCTATGCGTTTTAAGCTGCTAAAACGGGTGCTTGTATGCCTTTTACTGGGCGTGGTAGCGCTCGGCCGGACAGCCTATGCGCAACTTTTGCCTTCTTATGGGCGAGACCGGGCGGGTACATCAGGGTTTCAGTTCTTGAAGATTCCGCTTGATGCGCGTTCGGCTGCTTTAGGCGAAACGGTAGTTGCCCATGCCTTCGATGCTTCGGCGCTGTTTTGGAATCCCGCCTTAGCAGCGCAGGTCGAGAAGTTTCAGATTGGCCTAGGTCATACGGCTTATTTTGTCGATGTGCGGCTCGATTATTGGGCGCTGCTTGTACCGCTTTCTCGAAGTGGCGTCCGCTTAGGGCTGAGCCTGCAAATGCTGGACTCGGGCGAAATGCCGGTTACTACCGAGTTTCAGCCTTATGGCACCGGAGAAATGTTTCAGTTCCGAGATGTAGCTTTAGGGGTTTCGTTTGCTCAGCCGTTGACCGATCTGTTTAGCTATGGCCTCACGGCACGCTACGTGCGGGAAAGCGTGGCTGGATTGGTTGCGCAGACAGTGCTCTTAGACCTGGGCATTTTCTATCGTGTAGGGGATACTGGCGTGCAAATGGGCATGGCTATCCGACATTTTGGGTTTGACGGCCGTCCCAAAGGCCGTTTAGAACGTCCCATGATTGGCGGAGAAGGCCGCGTGCAGGAGACCCATTTTGATGTTATCACACCCCCAACTACGTTTTTGCTCGGCTTTAGTTATGCCCTTTGGCAGCATCACCCGCAGCATCGGCTCGCGTTGTTAGGACAACTCACCAAGCCTAACGATAATGCGGAAAGCTTTAACATAGGCACGGAGTACACTTGGAATCGAACCTTATTCGTGCGCATAGGCTATCGCTTGGGTGTGGAAGAAATGCGCATGCCAACGCTGGGTGTGGGTTTGCAGCTTCCAGAAGTGTTCTCGGGCTTAGGCGCTCGTTTTGATTACGGCTTCCAAAACCTGGAACGGCTAGGTACGGTGCATCGCGTCGGGCTTAATCTGGAATGGTAACCATGAGAACCAGTAAGGGCAACCAGAAACGATCTTTCGGCCCGATGCTACTGGCTATGGCGTTGGGCTTGCTGCTAGCTGGATGCGATGCGCTGCTGGGCAGTAAGCAAGACCCCACCACGGAAGAAATTTTCCGCGTAGGACGTAGCGAGCCAGGTCTGTTTCGCGAAGTAGAGTATGTTCCCCTTTTTCCTTTTTACACGCTAGGGGGTGATGGCGCTCCGCTCCAAGCGCCCCAAGATGTATACGTAGGCTTCGATACGTTTATCTATGTGGTGGATGCTCGCGGGCTGCACGTGCTGGATCAAGCTGGACGGCCCGCCCTTTTTATTCCCATACCTGGAGGAGCAACTTCGGTTATTCAAGATCGGCGGCTGCATGTGTACGTAACAGCACGTCGGGATACCCTGATCGGCAACCGCACGTGGAACTTGCCGGTTGTGCTGCGCTACGCAGGGATTCCTACCGGCAACCCACAATTGGTAGACATCATCTGGCATCCGTTTGACGATCGCTCACGCCGACTTAACCGGCCTGATCCTATCCCAACGGATGAGGAGGTTGCCTTTACAGGTGTAGCTGTGCTGGCCAACAACGCGATCTACGTCGCTCGGCGAGGCCCGGTCAATGACCCGACTTCTGCGATTTTGCCTCATAACACCATCTTGGAGTTTACGCCTGAAGGCCTCAATACCCAAGCGCTGGTAACGCTTGATCCGAGGCAACCCACGCTACGCAGCGCGGTCAATCCAGCCGATGTGTTGACGTTTGTGCATCCGCCGCAGCGTACTACGTTCCCGTTTTCACGTGACTTCTACATTGCCCAAACGCCTCCTGAGGGCGAACGGCTGCGCTATGCCGTACTGTCGATCCGGGCTGTGGAGACGCCCGATGGCATTGAGTACCGCCCAGATGCCGAAAAAATCCAAATCGTAGGGGATACCACGCGAGGTGAAGGGTTCCTGTACGAAGAGTTTAAGTTTGCCTGCCCCTCGGACTTGGCCTTTGCGGCCGATGGCACCAACTATCTGTTTGTGCTGGACGCCTGCAAAGACAGTTTGTTTGTCTTTACCGCAGCAGGTGTCGAGGGTGTGGCCCCGCCGCCTGGCTCATCCAGCACCCGACCCGTCGTGGTGTCCTTTGGCGGTCGTGGTGATGGCGCGCGCCAGTTTAACCGTCCCCAAGGCGTCGCTTATGGGCGTCGCATTGTCTACGTGGCCGATACAGGCAACCATCGCATTTCACGTTTTCGGCTCAACACCGATTTCGAATGAAGGCGCGGTTGATTGGCGTTTTTTGGTGGGTTGCTGTTTCGGCCTGGGCACAGATTCCTCAGGTAGGAACCCCGATTACCCTAGAAGTAGCCACGTGGAACGTAACGTGGTTTGGCGATCCTTCCTACGGACCTTCGGATGAAGCGCGGCAGCAGGCAAACGTGCGCCAGGTCCTCGAACAAAGCGCTATAGATCTTTGGGCGTTGCAAGAAGTCGCTAATCCGGCAGCCTTTTGGGCATTGCTCGATAGTCTGGGTAGCGACTACGAAGGGATCCTTGGCCAGAACGCTTCGCCTGCCGTAACGCAGCGATTGGCTTTTGTCTACCGACGCAGCGTGGTGCAGCGCCGTCGCACCGAGCAGCTCCTAAGTGAATTTGCTGAAGCGTTCGCCTACCGGCCCCCCTTGCTGCTGGAAGCAACCATCCGACTGCCCGATACAACGCTAACCGTGATCTTTATCACCTTGCACCTTAAGTCGGGCAGTAACCTAGACGACTACAGACGTCGCCAAGAAGCTGCGCAACGCCTCAAAAATCGATTGGATCTACTCTATCCCAATCGACCCGTAGTCGTGCTCGGAGACTGGAACGACGAGCTGCACGGCTCCATCATCTCTGGGCTACCCTCTCCTTTTGAAGACTTTCGTACCGACACCGCGCACTACCGCTTTCTTACCGAAACGCTCGACGCTGCCAACCTGCCAACCTGGTGTGGTAGCAGCAGCACTTGTCGGACCGGATCAACGCTGGATCATATGCTCATCACCGACGAATTGTTTGGCGCCTATGAGGAAAGCTCAACCGATCGCTTTACGGCACTGCTTGAGGCCATCCCAGGTTACGTGTTTTCTACCTCCGATCATCTGCCTGTCTACGCCCGCTTTCAATTTAGCCGCACTGCTGCTGTGGGCGAAGCGCTGACCCGTGAGCCCTGGACCCTACACCTTTATCCTAATCCGGCGCGCACGCAGGTTACGTTGCGTTGGGAGCGCCGCGGGCATGCGGCGCAGGTGCGGCTTTGGGACGTGCTGGGTCGGGAGGTGGCCCGTCATCTGCTGCCGGTTCAGGCAGGTATGCAAGCCCTTACGCTTTCCCTAGAAGGATTTCCTGCAGGAGTCTACTTGGTTGAAGTATGCGAAGGGGGGAGGCGGCTCACTCAGCCGCTGGTACGCCTTCCCTAGCGCGCAATGCGGCAGCTGCATGTTCGACCTGGGACAGCACGCGAAGTAAATTGCCACCGAGAAGTTTTTGAATGTCAGTTGCGCTATAGCCTCGCTGGTAAAGGCCATAGGTGATCCAAGGCAGGCGCGTTACGTCTTCGAGCCCCGAAGGCAATGCAAAGACCCCGTCAAAATCTGAGCCTAATCCCACGTGGTCAATGCCCGCGACCTGCACGGCGTGGTCGATGTGGTTGAGCACGTCTTCCAAGGTGGCACCAGGCAGACGCCGCTCCCGGGCAATGGCATAAACGGCATCCCAGAGCTGGCGCAGGTTGCCGCCTGTGCGCTGTTCGGCTTCGGTATAAACCTCGGCTGTAAAGTTGGGATTAACCAGCGCATCAAAAAAGTTGATCAGTACAACACCTCCATTTTGGGCCAAGGCACGAAGCATTTCGTCGCTTGCGTTGCGCACGGTAGGTACCAGTGCGCGCATGGATGAGTGTGAAAGGATAACCGGGGCTTGGGTAACGGCCAGCACGTCAAAAAACGTAGCATCGGAAGCATGAGACAGGTCGATCAGCATGCCTAGCCGGTTCATTTCGCGGATGAGCGCGCGACCTTTTTCGTTTAAACCGTTCCAGCGCGGCCGATCCTGGGAAGCATCGGCCCAGCTATGGGAACTCACGTGCGTCAGCGTAACGTAGCGGATGCCGGCTTCGTAGAGTGCCCGAAGCGTGTCAGGCGAGCCGGCAAGGGCATGACCCCCTTCAAGCCCAAGCAAGATCGCTTTGCGCCCGCTGCGCGTAATGCGTAGCACATCGGCTGCTGAATAGGCCAGTGCAACGCTGTCGGCATGGGCAGCTACCTGACGTTGCACTTCCGCTATCATGCGGCGGGCGTAGCGGACGGCTGCTGCGCTTTCTCCATAGGCAGCAGGTACGTAAATCGCGAAAAACGCGGCATCTAAGCCCCCTTCAAACATGCGCGGCAGGTCTACATGTCCATTGGCGCGCGCGTGACGCCGGCCAAAGTCGAAGCTTTGGAGCATACGGGAAGGCGTGTCTAGGTGGCCGTCGAAGACCAGCGTCCGATAGTGCAGCGCAAGCACTGTTGCCCAGCTTGTGTCTTGCTGCAAGAGCGCATAACGTCGCGCAGCCGGTAGCGCAATCTGGCCACCATCTTCGGCGTGCAACGTATCGGCCTTGGGGCTAAAGGTGGGCGTCTGTGCTCTGCAGGCCCAAACCAGCAGGAGCACAATAGAGCAGAGCAGCTGCTGCATAGGACGCTCCCCAAAAATTACAATTTGGGCTAATGCGCCTGTTCCGGACAGGCAACGGCCCAGTACGGCGCCAAACGTGGTCTTATAACATAACGCCGTACGGTGCTGAGCCTAGGTGCGTTTTGGTTAGGCCCAGAATGCTGTCTGCATTTTTAGGCCCATGTCGATCCTGCCGTAGAAGGCTCAGGCCATTTTAGCAGGCATGTCGAAATTGCGCTGGACAAACATGTCCTGGGTAGCGATGAGCACCCCGTTGGTCCAGAAAGACCAAAAATCAGCGCTGCACGCCGCTATATGGGGTGACTTAGGCTAGCGTATTCGCGCCAATCCATTACTTCCGCCTTTGTTCATGCCTGCTGCTGGGCCATTGGGGGCTCAGCTTCAATGATCCAGGTGTCGCCACTGCGCAGTAGGGCCTCCAGATCGCCTTTGCCTTTCCGGGCTGTGACTTCCGCAATCTGCTGATGCAGCAAGTCTTCGTAGGTAGGGCGCGTTTCGCGATAAAAGACCCCAAAGGGCTGCGGCAAATCGGGCCGGAAGAACATCCGAGCTATCAGGTGCGCCAGTTCCCGGTTGGTTTCGTCATACACCAGGCAGTCATGGACAGACCAAGAGCTGTTGGTCAGATCGATAGCTTCCAGGCGAAAGCCGTCGAGCCGGATACCTTTGCGTCCTTCGTCGTACAGGAGCGGCTTGCCGTGCTCGAGAAACAGGGTCCGGAGCGGCTTGGTGTCGCGCTCGGTAAACTGGAAAAAGGCCCCGTCGTTGAAAATATTGCAGTTTTGGTAAATTTCCACAAAGGCAGCGCCTTTATGCTCATGCGCTCGGCGAAGGATATCTTGTAAATGTTTAGGATCGCGATCCATGGAGCGGGCGACGAACGAAGCGTCGGCGCCCAGGGCCAGTGCTACGGGATTAAAGGGATGGTCAATGGTGCCATAGGGTGAGCTTTTGGTGATCTTCCCTTCCTCAGAGGTAGGGCTATACTGGCCCTTGGTGAGGCCGTAAATCTGATTGTTGAAAAGCAAGATCTGGACGTTCAGGTTGCGGCGCAAAATGTGTATCAGGTGGTTTCCGCCAATCGAGAGGGCATCCCCATCGCCCGTGATGATCCACACGTCGAGTTCAGGGCGACTGGCTTTCAAGCCGGTGGCGATAGCTGGAGCGCGACCATGGATGGTATGCATGCCGTAGGTGTTCATGTAGTAGGGGAAACGGCTGGAGCATCCGATGCCGCTGATGAACACCAGGTTTTCGCGAGGGATGCCTAGCTCTGGCAATAGGCGCTGCACGGCTGCCAGGATAGCATAGTCGCCGCAGCCTGGGCACCAGCGCACGTCCTGGTCTGAGGCAAAGTCTTTGCGCGACAGGCGGGCTTTGCCGTCGCCGTCGGGCTGGGCTGCTGGAGGTGCCGTTGGCTTAGCAGGGCGTGCCACAGGCGGCGTAGCCGTTGGAGGCAAGGCCGGGCGTACGGCCCGGGGGGTAGATTCGTCAAGGCGTTTGGGGTCCGACATCGCAACAACAACCGGTTGGCTTTTTAGACCTGAAGCAACGATACGACAAACGCTTCAATTTCACGGGCCTGGAAGGGCAAGCCCTGGATTTTATTTAGCGGCACAAAAGGCCGCAGGTACGCATCGCGCAGCACGCGCACCAGCTGTCCGTTATTCAGCTCAGGCACGATAAGATGCTGGTAGCGATCAAACAGCAAGGGCAAATCGGGTGGCAATGGATTCAAGTAGCGCAGGTGCACGCTACCAACGCGTAGCCCGCGGGCTTGGAGGCGCTCAACGGCAGCCTCGATAGCACCGCGCGTTGAGCCCCAGCCGATAAGCAGCACATCGCCTTCTGGGTCGCCAAACACTTGGCTGGGCGGAATCTCGCGGGCAATGCGGGCGACTTTCTCTGCCCGTAGTTTGACCATGCGCTGGTGGTTAGCCGGATCGTAGGATACGTTACCGGTTTCGTCTTCCTTTTCCAGGCCTCCGATCCGGTGTTCCAAGCCAGGTGTTCCTGGGCGTGCCCAAGGCCGGGCCAAAGTTTCGGGGTCGCGCCGATAGGGCAAAAATGCGGCTTCGCCGTTTTTGTGGAAATTGGGCTCCGTGGCAAAGCGTACCTCAAAGGAGGGTAGGTCCTCTAGGTCGGGCACGCGCCAGGGTTCAGCCCCATTGCCTAGGTAACCATCTGCCAGCAGAATCACTGGCGTCATGTAGCGTATGGCAATGCGGCAGGCTTCGTAGGCAGCCTCAAAGCAGTCGCCAGGAGAGCTGGCCGCCAGCACGGGTACGGGCGCCTCGCCATGGCGACCGTAGAGGGCAAAAAGCAAGTCGCTCTGTTCGGTTTTGGTAGGTAAGCCCGTAGAGGGACCGCCGCGTTGCAGGTCGATGATCACCAGCGGCAGTTCGGTCATAACGGCCAATCCAATCGTTTCTGCTTTGAGCGTCATGCCCGGACCGCTGGTAGCCGTTACGCCCAAGGCGCCCCCAAAGCTGGCTCCAAGCGCAGCACCGATAGCCGCAATTTCGTCTTCGGCTTGAAAAGTCATCACACCGAAGTTTTTATGGCGGCTCAGCTCGTGGAGCAGTTCCGAAGCCGGGGTAATCGGATAGGATCCGTAAAACAGCGGCAAGCCGCTTTTGACGCTGGCAGCGATCAGTCCCAGGGCCAGTGCCTCGATGCCTTGAATAGCCCGGTAAAGGCCGGGTTTGAGTTGAGCAGGTCGTACCTCGTAGCGAACGGCAAAAAGTTCGGTCGTCTCGCCGTAGTGATACCCCTTATGCAAGGCTTGTAGGTTGGCGTCTCGAATGGCCGGTTTATGCGCGAACTTTTGCCGCAGCCAGGTTTCAACGGGTTCTAGGGGACGCGAGTAGAGCCACAGCACTAGCCCTAGGGCAAACATGTTCTTGCAGCGGTCGATCTCCTTCTTATCGAGACCACTGTCGGCTAGTGCTTCGTGCGTCAGACGCGTAAGTTCAACCGGAATAACTTGGTAGCCCGCTAGCGAGCCGTCTTCAAGCGGATTGGTGGCGTAGCGGGCGAGCTCTAGGCCGCGACGATCGAAGGCGTTGATGTTGAGCAGCAACGTGCCGCCTCGGCGCACGCGGGGCAAGTGCACTTTGAGCGCTGCTGGGTTCATCGCCACCAGCATATCGACCGCATCGCCAGGCGTGCGCACGGGAACTGAGCCAAAATGCAGTTGGTAGCCGCTGACGCCATAGGTGGTACCAGCCGGGGCCCGAATTTCGGCAGGATAGTCAGGAAGTGTAGCCAAATCGTTCCGGGCTAAGGCCGTTGCTCGTGCAAACTGCAGGCCCGTAAGCTGCATGCCATCACCCGAGTCTCCCGCAAAAAGCACCGTCGCCTCAGGGAGAACCTCTACGGGCTTTTCTAGAAAGTCCATAATGCAAGAATCTTCTAACAACAAAAGCGCTTTAACTGCTTAGAGTGCAACGCAAAAAAATAAGGCGAGTTCAACGCTGGTGGCGCATGCAGCGCTTTCCTATTTTTGAAACTTCCAATAAGCGAATTTCATGGTTCCTTATGCAGCCACAACACGCGGCGTGACGGTCACCGTACGTCCGATATATCTCGATGATCCATCGGATTTTTTTGAGCGCCGGTTTGTCTTTGCGTATTTCATTAGCATCGAAAATCATACCGAAGAGCCGTTGCAACTGCTTCGTCGCTACTGGCGCATTGAAGAGGCTGATGGCTCCGTGCGCGAAGTGGAAGGTCTTGGTGTGGTGGGGCAACAACCCCTGATCGAGCCAGGTCATGCCCATCTTTATAGCAGCTACTGCATTTTGGCTTCTTTGAGTGGGACGATGGAAGGGTACTACCTTATGCAGCGTCCTGATGGGCGACGCTTTCGGGTGAAAATCCCTCGCTTCGATCTTCGGGTGGCCGCTAATTAAGGGCTTAAAACATTTCCACCTCAATCGTAAGCTCAGGTGTCAGCAGTTCGATTGTGCGGTTTTCGTTCGTCAGGCGGTAGTCGAGAATCTCGGCAGGCAAAAGCTCTCGGGGTGTATGCATTCGGAAGAGTGTGTCGGCCACCACGAACCAATCTTCTTGCGTTAGATGCACCTGGGCTCGGCCGTTTTCGGCCACCAGGGGAGCATAGGCCAGTACGCGCTGAAGGTGGTTGATGCCTTGCTTTTGATGCAGCGTCGGATCCATAGGCTTTTCGGCTGCCAAAGTTGTTTTGTAGATTCCAGTTGTCTTCCAAACCGAAGACACAACCCCTGCGTTCCGGAACATGCAGCAATACCACGATTTCCTCCGCCACATTCTCGAATGCGGGACGCGCCGCGTAGACCGCACAGGCGTTGGCACCCTCAGTGTATTTGGCTACCAGATGCGGTTTGACTTGCAAGCAGGATTCCCGCTTTTAACCACCAAGAAGATCCACGTCAAAAGCGTTGTGGCCGAACTGCTCTGGTTTTTGCGGGGAGATACGAACCTAAAGTATTTGCACGATCGCGGAGTGACCATCTGGGACGAGTGGGCCACCGAAACAGGAGAGCTAGGGCCTATCTACGGCAAGCAGTGGCGGCGATGGCTTGCACCAGACGGGCGCGAAATTGATCAAATCGCAGCGGTGGTGCGCTCGATCCGAGAGCGACCTTGGTCGCGGCGGCATGTGGTGAGTGCTTGGAATGTCGCAGACCTGCCCGATGAGCAATGCTCTCCACAGGAAAACGTCCGCCAAGGACGCATGGCGCTGGCACCCTGCCATGTGCTGTTTCAGTTTTATGTGGCTGACGGTCGCCTTTCTTGCCAGCTTTACCAACGTTCAGCTGATGCCTTTTTAGGCGTGCCTTTCAACATTGCTTCCTACAGCCTCCTTACCCATATGGTAGCGCAGCAGACAGACCTCGACGTAGGTACGTTTATCTGGACCGGCGGTGACTGCCATATTTATCTCAACCATCTTGAACAGGTAAAAGAGCTGCTTTCCCGAGAGCCTTACCCACCACCTCGGCTGGTGATTAAGCGCAAACCGCCCTCGATTTTTGCCTATGAGCTAGAAGATTTTGAATTTGTCGACTACCAATATCACCCGCCCATCAAAGCGCCTATTGCGGTGTAATGGCAGCTGCAGCGCGTCCCGAAATCGTTTTAATTGCCGCACTGGCTCAAAAAAACCGGGTCATTGGGCGTGAAGGCCGTCTGCCCTGGCATTTGCCCGAAGACCTGCGGCGGTTCAAACGGCTGACTATGGGGCACCCGCTGCTCATGGGACGCAAGACGTTTGTCTCGCTGCTGGAACAATTCGGCGGTCCCTTACCTGGACGACGTCACCTGGTACTTTCGCGCACGTGGGGCAATCTGGAAATGGCGGGTGTAGAAGTGTATCCGGATGTCGAAGCAGCCTTGGCTGCGGTACAGGACGTGCCCGTGCTCTTCATTGCTGGGGGTGCCGATATTTATGCGCAGTTTTTGCCGCACGCTGACCGGCTAGAACTGACACTGGTAGAGGGCGACTACGAAGGCGATGCGTTTTTTCCCCCTTACGAACATCTCATCGGACCGGTTTTCGAAGCGGTGGCGGTCGAAACGCACCCCGGCTTTCGCTTCATCACCTATCGCCGCCGCGCTGGAGCTTAAAGCAACCCGCACAAGCCAAATCTATTGGGCCCTTAAAGCGTTGTATGTTTTAAACTTTATAACAATGAGGAGTAGGGAATCATGAAAGTAACGCTTGGGCCAGAACTGGCGCCGCATTTTCACGAACCGGTTTCTTGGCAAATTTGGGATGCCAAGTATCGCTATCGTGAAGGTACGCAACTGCGCGATCAGACCATTGAGGATACCTGGCGCCGGGTTGCCCAAGCAGTGGCAGCTGCCGAACCGGAAACAGAACGGGCGCGCTGGGCTGAACGCTTCTACCGAGTGCTCTACGGCTTTAAATTTTTGCCCGGCGGTCGCATTTTAGCTGGGGCCGGGACGCGCCACCGCGTGACGCTTTTCAACTGCTTTGTGATGGGCATCATCGAAGATTCGCTGGAAGGCATTCTCGACAGCCTCAAGGAAGGCGCTCTGACCATGCAGCAAGGGGGAGGGGTAGGGTACGATTTTTCTACGTTGCGACCTGCTGGCACGCGAGCACGCACTACAGGCACGATCGCTTCAGGGCCGGTCTCGTTTATGCACATCTGGGATGCTACTTGCGCTACACTGCTTTCGACGGGCGTCCGGCGCGGCGCGATGATGGCCACGCTACGCTGCGACCACCCCGACATCGAAGCATTCATTACGGCCAAGCACCAAGCCGGCGTACTCACCCATTTCAACCTATCGGTGCAGGTCTTCGATGCGTTTATGGAAGCCGTACGCCGCGACCTCGATTGGCCGCTGGTTTTCCCAGCCGCTTCCTTAGAAAGCGAGCCCCTGGGCGATAGGCCCATCGTATATCGACGCTGGACAGGCACCGATCGCCCGGTCCCCTGCCGCATACTCCGCGTGGTCAAGGCTCGAGCGCTTTGGGATGCGATCCTGCGCTCGACCTACGACTACGCTGAACCTGGCGTGCTCTTCATAGACACGATCAATCGCGTCAATAACCTCGCCTATCGGGAGTATATCACTGCTACAAACCCCTGCGGCGAGCAACCACTGCCCCCTTACGGCGCCTGCAACCTGGGATCGCTCAACCTGACGCGCTTTGTGCGCCATCCTTTTACACCGGAAGCCGCGCTGGACTGGGAAGGACTCCGCGAAACCGTGGCAGTAGCCGTACGCTTACTCGACAATGTGATCGATGTATCGGGTTTTCCGTTGCCAGCCCAAGCCGAACAAGCCCGTGCTACACGGCGCATTGGGTTAGGCATTACTGGACTGGCTGATGCGCTCATTATGCTGGGGCTGCACTATGCCTCGGAAGAAGCGCGCCGGCTGGCTGCACAACTGATGCGAACCATCTGCTACACGGCTTACCGGACTTCGATCGCTCTTGCCCGAGAAAAAGGCCCTTTCCCCTTTTTTGAACGTGAGCGCTACCTCGAAAGTCCCTTTATTCAGGCATTGCCTGAAGATCTTCGGCAAGGTATTGCTACCTACGGGATCCGGAATAGCCACCTGCTCTCCATTGCTCCTACAGGCACCACCAGTCTTCTGGCCAATAATATTTCCAGTGGCATTGAACCTGTCTTTGCCTACCGTTATACCCGACATGTGCTAAACGCTAACGGCGAGCGGCAAAGCTATACGCTTACGGACTACGCCCTGCGTTTGTGGCACCAGCTTCATGGGGAAACAGCCGCGCTGCCTGAAGCCTTTGTAGATGCGCAGCACCTAGACCCCTTTGAACATCTGAAAATGCAAGCAGCCCTGCAGCCGTATGTGGACGGGGCGATTTCCAAAACGATCAACGTGCCTCCCGACACGCCGTTTAGCACGTTTCGGCAGCTGTACGACTGGGCCTACGATCACGGCCTTAAGGGATGCACAACCTACCGGCCCAGTGCTGTGCGGGGTGCCGTACTAGAAGTGGTGAGCGGTAGCATGGGTGAAAGCACCCACTGCTGCAGCATCGAACGCGAAGCCGACTAAAACGAAAAGCCCCTACCTTAGGGACTAAGGCAGGGGCTTCGGGCCGCCGGTAGCGGAGTCTTAGGTTACCGGCTCGGCCTCGACCTGGGCGATCTTCTCGAAGATCAGGCCCGATCCGTCCGGCGCCACGTCGATCCGGATCGTATCGCCGTCGGTGAAGAACCCGGCCAGGATTTCTTCGGCCAGTTTGTTCGTGATTTCGCGCTGCATGACCCGCTTGAGCGGCCGCGCGCCGAAGACCGGATCGAAGCCGCGCCCGGCCAGCCAGTCTTTCGCCGCGTCGGTCAGCTCCAGCTTGAGCTTGTGGCTGCGGGCCGCCAGCTGCTGGATCCGGGCAAACTGGATCTCGACGATCTTCCGGATCTCTTCGTGGCCCAGCGGCCGGAAGACGATGATCTCGTCGATCCGGTTGAGGAATTCGGGCCGCAGCCGCTGCCGCAGCAGCTGCAGGATCTCCTCGCGCATCCGCTCATAGACCTCGGGCGGCACTTCGCCCCCGAAGGCGTCGATCCGCTCGCGGATGAGCTCGGAGCCCAGGTTGCTCGTCATGATGATGATCGTGTTGCGGAAGTCGGCCGTGCGGCCCTTGTTGTCGGTGAGTCGACCGTCGTCGAGCACCTGGAGCAGGATGTTAAAGACCTCCGGATGCGCCTTCTCGATCTCGTCGAGCAGGATGACCGAGTAGGGCCGACGCCGGACGGCTTCGGTGAGCTGGCCGCCTTCCTCGTAGCCCACGTAGCCCGGCGGGGCACCGATGAGCCGGCTGACCGAGTGGCGCTCCTGGTATTCGCTCATGTCGATCCGGATCATGGCGTTTTCGTCGTTAAAGAGCGCCTCGGCCAGCGCCTTGGCCAGCTCGGTCTTACCGACACCGGTCGAGCCCAGGAAGATGAACGACCCGATGGGCCGGTTCGGCTCCTGGAGCCCGGCGCGGCCGCGCCGCACCGCGTTCGCCACGGCCGAGATGGCCTCGGGCTGTCCGACCACCCGCTTGGACAGCTCCTCTTCGAGCCGCAGCAGCTTTTCGCGCTCGCTTTCGAGCAGCTTGGCGACGGGGATGCCCGTCCAGCGCGCGACGATCTCCGCAATATCCTCGGCCGTCACCTCCTCCTTCAGGAGGGCGCCGTCTTTCTGGACCTCTTCCAGTTGCTGCTGCGCCTCCTTGAGCTGCTTCTCCAGCTCCGGAATGCGGCCATAGCGGATCTCGGCCACGCGGCCGTACTCACCCTGCCGCTCCAGTTGCTCCGATTCGATCCGGAGCTGTTCGATTTCTTCCTTGATGCTCCGAATGCGCTGGATCAGCTCTTTTTCCTGCTGCCAGCGCGCCCGGAGCGCCCGCCGCTGCTCTTCGAGGTTGGCGAGCTGCTCGTTGATCGCCTTGAGCTTCTCCTGATCGTTGTCGCGCTTGACGGCCTCCCGTTCGATTTCGAGCTGGCGGATCTGCCGCTCGAGCTGGTCCAGCTCTTCGGGCATCGAGTCGATCTCGATCCGCAGCCGGGCGGCCGCCTCGTCGATCAGGTCGATGGCCTTGTCCGGCAGATGCCGGTCGGTGATGTAGCGGTGCGAGAGTTCGGCGGCGGCGATCAGCGCGCCGTCGGTGATGCGCACGCCGTGGTGCACCTCGTAGCGATCCTTGATGCCGCGCAGGATCGAGATCGTGTCTTCCACCGACGGTTCCTCGACGAGCACGGGCTGGAAGCGCCGCTCCAGCGCCTTGTCCTTTTCGATGTATTTCCGGTACTCGTCGAGCGTCGTGGCGCCGATCACGCGGATCTCACCCCGCGCCAGCGCCGGCTTCAGGATGTTGGCGGCATCGACGGCCCCCTCGGCGGCACCGGCACCCACCACCGTGTGCAGCTCGTCGATGAACAGGATCACCTGGCCTTCGGAGGCCGCCGCCTCGCGGACGACCGCCTTCAGCCGCTCCTCGAATTCACCCCGATACTTGGCACCGGCCAGCAGGGCACCCATGTCGAGCGCCACGATGCGCCGGTCCTTGAGGCTTTCGGGCACGTCGCCCTGCACGATGCGCAGCGCCAGCCCTTCGACGATGGCCGTCTTACCGACGCCGGCCTCACCGACCAGCACTGGGTTGTTCTTCATCCGGCGCGAGAGGATCTGGAGCACGCGCCGGATCTCTTCGTCACGGCCGATGACGGGGTCCAGCTTGCCCTTGCGGGCCAGCTCCGTCAGGTCGCGGCCGTAGCGCTGCAACGCCTCGTAGCGCTCCTCCGCGTGCGGGTCGGTGACACGCTGCGCGCCGCGCACGTCCTTGAGCACATTCAGGATCTTCTCCTTCGTGACGCCCTGCTCCCGCAGCGCCTGCCCGACGTCCGTCTGGCTTTCGGCCAGAGCAATAAGCAGATGCTCGGTTGAGACGTATTCATCCTTCAACAACGACGCTTCGGCCAGCGCGCGATCGAATACTTTTTTCAGCGCATTGCCGACGTACTGACCGGATACCGAAGCGCCGTGTACAACGGGCAATTTGGCCAGGGCCTGATCGGTCTTCGTGTTCAGCAGCTCCAGACTGACCCCCAGCCGTTTTAAAATAGAAACCGCCGTTCCCTGCGGCTCACTCAGCAAGGCTTTCAACAGGTGCGGTGGCTCAATCGCCTGATGGTTCTTCTGCGCCGCAATCTCCAGCGCACGCTGTACCGCCTCCTGCGCTTTGACCGTGAATTTCTGCAGGTTCATCGTTTTCCCTGGTTGATTGGTTTGCGCTCCCTGACACGTTGCCAGTAAATGTGCGCATGCCGGACTTTTACGAAAAACATACCGGCCGACCGACGGGTGACAGGATGGCAGCCGATCGGTCAGGAGGCCGACAGACGGGCACGGAGCAGTCGGGCCGAGTTGCCCAGAATGCCCAGATCTGGCAGCGACTGGGCGGCCGCCGCCAGCACGGGTGGCAGATAGCCCAGCGCGGCGAGCGTGAGGCCGACCAGGTTGTAGAGCGCCGTAAAACCGAGGTTGACGGCAATGGTGCGGCGTGTGCGTCGGGCCAGCCGGAACAGGGCGGGCAGCTGGTGCCAGTCGTTGCGCAGCAGCACCACGGCAGCCGTGTCGAGCGCCACATCGGTACCGGAACCCATGGCGATACCTACGTCGGCCTGCATGAGGGCCGGCGCATCATTGATGCCGTCGCCGATCATTACTACCGTGTGTCCTTGGCGTTGATATTCGCGGACAATGCGAATTTTGTCGTCCGGGAGCAGGCCGGCCCGGCACCGAAGCCCCAGCCGGCGTGCCAGCGGCTCAGCCGCCCGAGGATGATCGCCGGTGAGCAGCTCCAGATGGTGCAGCCCCATCTGTCGCAACACATCCAGCGCCTCGCGCAGGCCAGGTCGCTCGGTGTCGGCCGCTCCCAACAGGGCGGCTGGACGGCCATCCACCTCCATCAGAATAAGTGTTTTGCCTTCGGCAGCCAGCACCGCGGCTTCCGGAAACGCCTCCGTGTCGGACAGGCGCTGCAGACGTACGCGGTGCCCATCAACACGGGCTTCGATGCCGATGCCTGGCAGCGGACGGGCTTCCTCGGGGCGGTGCAGGGGTAGGCCTCGGGTACGGGCCGCTTCCCGGATGGCTTCGGCCAGGGGATGTTCTGAAGCATACTCGGCAGCAGCGGCCAGCGCCAGCAGTTCGTCGGCTGACTGCCCGTTGAGCGGCACCAGATCGGTCAGGCGAGGGCGGCCGAGCGTGAGCGTGCCGGTTTTGTCGATTAGGACTACGTCGGCGCGGGCCAGCGCTTCCAGGTAGCGACCGCCTTTGATCACAACCCCCTGGCGGGCGGCCGCCCCAATAGCAGCCAGCACAGCCACAGGCGTAGCCAGGGCAAACGCACAGCTGCAGGCCACGACGAGGACCGCTACGGTGGCCATCACATCGCCGCGCAGCAGGTAGGTGCCCAGGGCTACAGCAGCTACGACCGGCAGATAGTAGGTAGAAAAGCGGTCGGCCAGGCGTTCGGTATTGCTCCGGTTGGCCTCGGCCGTCTCGACCAGGTGCAGGATGCGCCCGAATGTGGTGGCGGCTCCGGTATGCGTAGCTTTCAGGCGAAGGTAGCCCTGTCGCACCAGGGAGGCAGCCAGCACGGCATCGCCTGGTCCTGCTTCGACGGGCATGGATTCGCCGGTGAGCGCCGACGTGTCGAGGGTGGCGGTGCCTTCTAGCACCTCGCCATCAACGGGCACGCGCTCGCCGGGACGCACCAGTACCACCTCGCCTGGCTGAACGGCCTCGGCCGCTACCTCGACCAGCTCTCCCTGGCGCTCCACCCGCGCCCTACGAGGCATTAGCTGGCTTAACCCTTTCAGCGCCCGCCGGGCCTGTTCCGTCGTGAAGCGCTCTACGTAGTCGCCGACCCGCATGAAGAAGACTACGACGGCAGCTGTGGGCCATTCGCCAATAAGTAGCGCAGCCAGTGCCCCTACGCTCATGAGCGTGTAGGCCAGAATGCGCCCCTGAAGCAACGCCTGCACCACCTGACGGAACACCGGATAGCCCATCAAGACAACCAGCGCAATCCCGACAGGCAAGGGTACGCGGGCGGTGAGCTCCTCAAAGAGTCCCAGCCATTCGCCTAGAACCACCACCGTCAGTACGGTCCCGAACACCAGGGCCAGCAGTGCTGCAATGCGCCGGCTATGCGAGGTTGCTGCAGGCGATGCTTCGGGCTGACTCACCCGGTAGCCGGCGGCTTCAACTGCCCGGCGCAGTGCCTCAGGTGCCGGGGGATGGGTGGGGTCTACTTCCAGCACGGCTTTTTGCGCCGCCAGCAGCACCTCGACGCGGCAGACGCCCGGCACCGATTCAAGCGCCTGCGCCACGTGGCGGGCACAGCTGGCGCAATCCATCCCTTCGACGGAAAGCTCGACGGTTTTCATGGCACGTTGTAGTTTCATGGCACGTTGTAGCGTGTGCAGTGATAAACGCCTCGGGCTACGTCGGCCAGCACCTGTTCGGCCAGCTGCAGCAGCTCGGCGATGCGCTCGTCGCTGAGCCGGTAGACCACGAAGCGCCCCCGACGGCTGCGCCGCACCAGCCCGCAGTCGAGCAGGCAGCGCAGATGGTTAGAAACATTAGGTTGCGTGAGTCCCGTGGCCTCTACCAAGGCCGTGACCGTTTGCGGCCCCTGGCGTAGCACCTCGAGAAGAACCAGCCGCGACGGATCGGCAAAACCCCGGAAAAGTTTGGCTTTGAGGGCAACAGCCGTTGATGCTTTTTCTAAAAGCATTGCAGGATTTTTAAATTTACATATCAAAATTTAATGATATAAAAATAATAACGCAAGTAGTAAATGCAGGCTTAATGACAATGCATGTTACCCTTCTGGGAAAGTCCAACCGTTGTGGTAGGTGGGGCGCACGTAAGCTTGGGCTTCAGGGTCGTCGAGGATCTGTTTTCGTGCAGCGTCCCAGCGCAGCATGCGTCCGGTGCGATACGCAATGTTGCCCAAATGCGCGTTCACGGCAGCAACGGCGCCGGCGTGCACGTCGCAGGCTAAGCGAGTGGGGTCGTTGGCCTTGATCGCTTCGATAAAGTTTTGCACATGAAAAGCCAGGTAGTCCCCCTGGCGGGTTTGGCGTGGCATGGCTTCCATGCGGTAGACACGCCGACCATCTTTCAGGTCAGTTTCTGGGAGGAGTTCCCAGCCATCGCGGTTGACGACGAGCGTTCCGTTGTTGCCGATGAAAGCGATGCCTTCGCTACGGCCGTAGTTGCCGCCGTCGATACCGGTAGCGTGTTCCCACAGGAGCGTAAACGTGTCGTAGGCAAAGAGGGCCTGTAGTGTGTCGGGGGTTTCGGAGGCGTCGTCGGGGTAGCCGAGCTTGCCACCGCTGGCCTGAACGGTTCGAGGCGCCTCGGCGTGCATAGCCCATAGGGCAATGTCCAGCTCGTGCACCCCCCAGTCGGTCATCAGACCTCCAGCATAGTCCCAGAACCAGCGGAAGTTGAAGTGAAAGCGGTTGGGGTTAAAGGGGCGAAGGGGGGCAGGTCCTAGCCACAGGCGATAGTCTACGCCAGGAGGAGGGTCTCCGTCGGGTTGCACGGGGATGGGTTTCATCCAGCCTTGATAGGCCCAGGCTTTGACCAGGCGGATGCGCCCTAAGGCACCGGACCGAACCAGCGCGACGGCTTGTGCATAATGCGGTCCGCTGCGTTGCCACTGGCCCACCTGAACAATGCGTCCGGTCCGGCGAACGGCAGCTTCCATCGCCTGACATTCTGCAATCGAGTTGGCCAGGGGTTTTTCGACGTAGACATGCTTACCGGCCTCGACGGCATCGACGAGCATGCGGCAGTGCCAGTGATCGGGCGTAGCAATGATTACCAGATCGAGGTCTGGATCTTCAAGCAGGCGGCGGTAGTCGGAAAATACGCGCGGGGCGCGTCCGCGAAGTTGTTCCAGTTCGTTTGCGCGGCGTTGAAGCACGCGGGCATCTACGTCACACAAGGCTAAAGCTTCAACTTCCGGCACGCCCAGGTGGGCGCGGAGGTTGGTCCAGCCCATGCCGTTACACCCAATAACGCCTACATTCAGGCGCTCGCTCGGCGGTGCCCAGGGTTTGCGGGCGAGGGCTTCTAAAGAAGGCCAACCCAATAGGCCAGAGCCGACCAGCAGTGTTTGCTGCAAGAACGTGCGGCGGGAGGTAGACATAAGGCGTCTGCGTTTGGTTTACCAAAACATACAACGTAAGCCCACTGCTTACAAGTCGGGATCCTTAGCCAGATAATCGCTGTAAGCCCCAAAAGGCGAAGCTAGGGGTGCCCGGCTTTAAAGCAAGCTGGGCTGAGAGCATACCCTTTGAACCTGATCCGGGTCATACCGGCGTAGGGAAGGCTTCGGTTTGCGGCCAGGCTTTTCCTGCATTCGCCTCTCCTTTCCTAAACTCTCTAAGGTGCTATGGCAAAGACAGAAACTATCGAACGAGTTTTCACCGTGCCTCCCTTTGCACAGGCATGTTTGGAAGCTGCTGCCGAGGCTTGGGGTGCTTCATTTCGGCATCCGTTCGTACGGGCTCTGGCCGAGGGTACGCTTGACGCAGAGCGATTTCGCTTCTATCAGATGCAAGATGCGCGCTACTTAGAGGCTTTCGCCGACGCCTGTAGCCTGATCGCCACGCGGTGCGTGCGTCCGGAAGACAAGCTTTGGTTCATTGAAGCGGCCCGGTTGGCATTGGTCGTTGAACGCGAATTGCATGCAGGCTATGGACAAAAGCTAGGGTACACGCTCGAAGAGGTAGCCCGTATCGAGCTTACGCCCAATAACCGGGCTTATCAAGATCACATGATCGCCACGGCCATGCGTGGCACGCTGGTTGAAGCGGTGGCGGCTGTTACACCTTGCTCGTGGTTGTATATTGAATTAGGGCAGCATTTGGCGCGTGAACTGGGCACGATTCCTGATACGCATCCCTATGCCGACTGGCTGCGGATGTACAGCAACCCAGCGTTTAACACGTACATGGAAAATCTACTCGAACGGCTTGAACGCTTTGCCCGTGCAGCCGACGAAGCAGCGCGGGAACGTGCGAAAACAGCCTTTCTCGTGAGTGTACGCTACGAGTGGATGTTTTGGCAGCAAGCCTGGGAATGCCAACATTGGCCCATTTAATATGGCAGATCGTGTAACGACCGATGCCGCAACGCTTCGCTTAGGGTTGCGGGCCAACTGGCTGCAGTTTAGCCTGCTGGTGGTAGTGAATGCCTTCGTGGGTGCCATGGTGGGGATGGAGCGGGCTATTTTGCCTCTATTAGCCGAGCAGGAATTTGGCATTGCTTCCCGGACGGCAACGCTCTCGTTTGTGGCCAGTTTTGGCTTGGTGAAGGCGCTAGCGAACCTATTGGCCGGACGACTTGGCGACCAAATTGGTCGAAGACGTGTGCTGATGGTGGGTTGGCTGGCAGGATTGCCTGTTCCTTGGATCCTGATGTGGGCGCCTTCTTGGGGTTGGGTCGTAGCAGCAAACGTGCTCCTAGGACTCAATCAAGGTCTGGCTTGGTCGATGACGGTGATCATGAAGATCGACCTGGTGGGTCCGCGGCAGCGCGGACTGGCCATGGGGCTCAACGAAGCCGCCGGCTATCTGGCGGTATCGCTAGCAGCGTTGGCCACCGGCTATGTCGCGGCCGCTTATGCCCTGCGGCCCCACCCGTTTTACCTAGGTGTGGGATTGACCCTAGCCGGTTTGCTGCTTTCGGTGCTGTTTGTACGCGAGACGCAGCACCACGCTGCCTTAGAAGCGCAAGAGCGCTTTGCAGCCTGGGAGGCCTTACCTTCATTCAAGGAAGTATGGATACGCACTTCGTGGCGTGACCGGCGACTGTTTGCCGTGTGTCAAGCCGGATTGGTAAACAACCTAAATGATGGGATGGCCTGGGGGTTGTTCCCGTTGTTTTTTATGGCCTTGGGCTACAGCTTGACCCAAATCGGATGGCTAGCGGCGCTCTATCCAGCTGTTTGGGGACTAGGCCAGCTTGTAACCGGTGCCCTCTCCGACCGCATTGGTCGGCGGCCGCTCATCACAGGTGGGATGCTATTGCAAGGGCTAAGCATTGGGGCCATGCTGCTCTCTAGCAGCTTCGTGTGGCAGGCAATGGCTATGGTGGGCCTAGGGATCGGAACAGCCATGGTGTATCCAACCCTGCTGGCCGTGATTGGCGACGTAGCCCACCCCGCTTGGCGTTCGACAGCAGTCGGTGTCTATCGGCTTTGGCGCGATAGTGGCTATGTATTTGGGGCCTTGCTGGCTGGAATGCTTGCCGATGCCTTCAGCATTCCTTGGGCTATTGCCGCTGTTGCTGCGCTTACGGTGCTTTCGGGCCTGGTGGCTGTGGCGACGTTAGATGAAACGCGCCCCCTAGCTTCTTCGCTTAACGCTTAACCACCAGGGTGCCCTTCGTCATCCCCATGCCACAAGTAAACTGAAACGCTCCAGCTTTGGGTACGGTGACCTCGATGACTACGGGTTGGTTTAAAGGAAGCGTTACTGGGCCAATCCCTAGATCCGGAATTTGCACCTGTTCTAGGCAGACGCTGTCGATTGTGCGGGTGAAGACGAGTCGGACGGCCCTTCCAGCTGGAATCTCGATTGTCGAGGGACGAAAGCCCACCATGCCAGCCTCAATTTGAATCTCGGTTGGCATCGTGGCCGTGCCTACATTGCAAGCTATGCCGGCTAAGAGAAGTAGGCTGAGGGTGATGCAGTAAAATCCGTGTGGCATCAAAGGCTCGGCTTTGCAGCAGGCCAAGTCAGTTGCAAGCGAAAAAATCCCCCGTCGAATCGGGCGGGCTTGTCGCGCCATTGGCTAGGAATGCCCCAGCCGCTGTAGAGATCCCCATCGTGATCGTAGGACACGCCTACGACGAGTTCCAGCGTAGGACGTCGATATCCCAAAAGCAGCGTAATGCGTCGGTTAAAGGGGACCACTTGGTCTGGGAAGTTCCGCCGGAAAGGCAAGTTAATGGTGCCGCTCTGTCGTGGACCGCGCACCTTGCGGTCTTCCACGTTGAGCTCTACTGCGCTCCAAAATCCGGTGGGCGTAAGGTAGCTGATGCGTGCTTTACCGGTCAGACGGCGTTCGCGAAAGTCGTGTGGATTGCGATACGCTGCAGGCAAAGCAGCGCCTTCGATTTGGTCTTTGTTGATAGCGCGGATCCATTCGGTGCGCAGTTCCAGTCGCCACCACTGCAAGGCCCCATGCAGGCCTAGGGCACTGGTGTATTCGCGGGTGCGGAAGTCGTAGGGATAGGGAACCTGGCAGCGGTCTAGGCCCCTGGCCGCGTTCCAACAGCCCGTGCTGTCGGCGCTCGGGGTGCGTACCAGGCGGCCATAGCGTCCACGATAGGTAGCGCCCAGGGTGAAAAACGGCCCCGGATATTCCACCAGCGCACCTATGTAGCGAATGGCCTCCGTGTTGTAGAACGTGGCCAGGTGTTCCGTTAGAAAGCCGCCATAGCCAGGAATGCGGGCTACGGTTGCGTCAACGCGGGCCCTTGAGCGACGCTGCGTGCCAGCGGTTAGCTCCGCACGTAGCGGCCAGCTCAAAGGCGTAGTGGCTTCTAGAGCAACGAAAAACGGCTGTTCAAGGTAGCGTTGACGCGTGTCAAAACCACGGTTGCTATTTGCAATGAGGTGATAAACGAAGTTGCTGGTCCAGTCGAGCAAACCCAATTCAACGTGCACTCCCCCTTGCGCTAGAGAGCGCCACGTGTAATGAAGCGACAGGTCCAGGTCTTCTTTGTCCATGCCCAATGTATGCTGCAGGCCTAGGTGGTGTTGGGGTGCCAACCCATAGGAATAGCCTACCTCGACAAAAAAACGGCGAGCACGCAGGTTTTCTTCCTGAAGGCCAAAAACGCGAAACGTGCTGCGTTGGCTTAAGGTTACTGTATGACGAAGCTGGCTTTCGGTAACAAATTCGCCGTAGTCAATGCTGCCGGTGTAGACCCGGTAGCCACCACTGGCTCGCGTCCATAAGAGATCCTCAAACAGGCTGAACCGATAGGTGAGCAGGTCCAGCTCATACTCGTGATCCATGGCCCGCGTGAACGTGCGGAAAAGCTCGCCTTCGTAGTAGCGGCCGCCGTAGCCGTGTGTGCGGTCCAGGACCAGGCGGCGCATTTCAGCGCTCCATTCTAGCAGGGTGGCCCGAGGAGGCGTCGACTGGGCCTGCGCAAGGTGCACGGCCATGCACAGGCCCAGCCACAGCGTAAGGCGTCTGTGCATTTCCAATGGCCGAAACAGTTTGAGATCAGGCTGGGGGAAATTAGCATACAGACGCCCTACAAAAAACACGCCTATCGTTAGTTGTCTGTGGAAGTAGCCAGCAGCATTTCAGAGGGCTCTTGAGTCCTGCGCTGCCACCGATAGCGCTCCACGAGCAAATACAAGGCTGGTAGTACGACCAAGGTTAAAGCGGCCGCAGTGAATAGTCCACCAACCATTGGCGCTGCGATGCGCTTCATTACTTCGGCGCCGGTTTCAGTGCCGAACATGATGGGCAGCAGGCCAATGAGCGTGGTCGATACGGTCATCAGCAGAGGCCGCAAGCGCAGCAATGCGCCTTCTTCGATCGCTGCGCGAAGTTGTTCAATGGTGCTAAGCTGTCCTGCCTGACGATAGCGACGTACGGCTTCGTCCAGAAACGTGAGCATCACCACGCCGGTCTCCACGGCCAAGCCTACCACACCGATGTATCCTACCGCCACCGCGACGCTCATGTCGAAGGCCAGCGCCACCATCAGCCATACCGCACCAATGGCTGCCAAGGGCAGCGTAGAAAGCAACATCAGGGGTTCCCGGAGGTTACGAAAGTGTAGCATCAAAATTAGAAAGACTAAACCAAGGGTCAATGGCCCTAAGATTTGCAGGCGGCGATTGGCCCGCTCCATGTACTCAAATTGGCCGCTCCAAACCAAAGCATAGCCTGGAGGGAGCGAAAGTTCACGTGCCAGGAGCTGTTGGGCCTGTTGCACGTAGGTGCCAATGTCTACGCCTGGGGCCAGGTCGATATACACCCATACGGTTGGGCGGGCATTTTCGCTGCGGATCATCGATGGGCCTTCGGTGAGCTCAAAGTGCGCGAGCTGGCCCAAGGGTACCTGAGCCCCGGAAGGGGTTGGCACCAGCACCTGGCGTAAAGCCGGTAAGTTGTCGCGCAGGTCTTGGGGATAGCGCACGAGCACGGGATAGCGTTCCAGCCCTTCAATGGTGGTGGTTACGTGGAGCCCACCAATAGCAGCTTGGGCAACATCGAGCACCTCACCTATGGTCAGCCCATAGCGAGCAGCTTCGGCGCGGTTGACTACAATGTCCAAATAACTGCCGCCAGTAGCACGCTCGGCATAGACCGATCGCGTGCCGGGCATGTTGCGCAGCAGGCTTTCCAGCGTAGTGCCTAATCGATCTAGCGTAGCTAGCTCGGGCCCCATCAGCTTGATCCCCAGGGGTGTGCGCATGCCGGTAGCCAGCATGTCGGTGCGGTTCTTGATCGGCATGGTCCAGGCGTTCGTAACGCCAGGAATCTGCAGTGCTCGGTTCATTTCTTCGATCAAGCGGTCAAGCGTCATGCCTGGCCGCCATTCCCGAGGATCCTTAAGCTGAATAATGGTCTCAAACATCGAGAGGGGTGCCGGATCGGTGGCGGTTTCGGCGCGGCCCGCTTTGCCTGTTACAGAAGCTACCTCAGGAAAGCTTTTGATAATACGGTTGCTCAACTGCAGCAGTTCTTTGGCTTTTTGGGGCGAAAGGCCTGGGAGCGTAGTGGGCATGTAAAGCAGGTCACCTTCGTTGAGCGGAGGCATGAATTCCGACCCAATCTGAGGAAACGGAATCGCTACCCGGCCCCAAAGCAAGCGTTGAACTGGCAGTAGTGTTAGCCCAAGCAGTAGCAGGCTACCTACGATAACCTGCCAGGGATGGCGAAGTGCGTAGCGGATGACCGGTTGGTACATTTGCATCAGCAGGCGAGCTAGGGGATTTTGCGCTGCAGGGCGGATTTTCCCTCGCACAAAAACCACCATCAGGGCAGGCACCAGGGTCACTGCGAGCAGCGAGGCTGCTGCCATGGCAAACGTTTTGGTTAGGGCCAAGGGTCGGAACAGGCGACCTTCGATATTTTGCAAGGCAAAAACGGGCAAGAAGCTCAGGGTCACCACCAGCAGTGAAAAAAACAAGCTGGGGCCAGCTTCTCGGGCGGCCTCTAGCACAGCCTGCATATGCTCGCTGTGACGCAGCGGGCGATTGTGCTGCGCGCGCAATCGCTCCAGGTGGCGGTGCGCATTTTCTACCATCACCACCGAGGCATCGACCATGACCCCGATAGCCACGGCAATACCACCCAGGCTCATAATGTTTGCGTTAATGTCGAGGAGATACATAATCAGCAGTGAGATCAGCACCCCCACAGGCACCGCGACTAAGGCCACAAAAGCGCTGCGCACATGCAGCAGAAAGACCAGTACAATAAGCGCTACGACAGCCAGCTCTTGCCAGAGCTTGATGGTAGCGGTGTGCACGGCCTCGCGAATAAGCCGTGAGCGGTCGTAGTCTACAACCACCTTCACCCCTTCCGGTAGGCTGGCCTGAAGCTCGGCCAAGCGGGCTTTTACGCGTTCGATAACACGCAATGCATTTTCTCCATAGCGCATAACCACAATGCCGCTTACCACCTCGCCTTCGCCATCACGCTCGGAGATGCCCTGGCGTAACTCTGGACCTACTTGCAGACGGGCCACATCACCTAGGGTAATGACAGTGCCGTTTTGCGCTTTAAGCGGGGTTTGCCGTAGATCGTCGATCCCTTGCAGATAGCCTGGAATGCGCACCAGGAATTCTCGCTCACCTAATTCTAAAAGTCGGGCACCGACTTCCTGGTTAGCGTGCGCAATGGCCTGGCGCACCTGATCGATGGAGATGCCATAGGCCAGTAGCTTTTGTGGATCGACAACGACCTGATACTGTTTGAGAAAGCCTCCTACGGTGGCTACTTCTGAGACGCCTTCAATGGACTGGAGTTCGTATTTGAGAAAGAAATCCTGCAGGGCTCGTAGGTCAGCCAAGTCATGCCGGCCCGTGGTATCAATTAGGCTGTACTGAAAAACCCAACCGACGCCAGTGGCATCCGGGCCCAAGCTGACTTGAGCCCCTTCAGGTAAGGTTACTTGATTTAAGTATTCCAGTACACGGCTTCGCGCCCAGTACAGGTCGGTGCCATCTTCGAAAATCACATAAACAAACGAAGTCCCAAACATCGAATAGCCCCGGACTGTACGGGCCCCGGGTACCGCCAGCATGGCGGTAGCCAAGGGATAAGTGATCTGCGCCTCGACAATTTGGGGCGCTTGACCCGGGTACTCCGTACGGATGATCACTTGGGCATCCGATAGATCTGGGATAGCGTCGATCGGCGTGTTCAGTGTAGCCCACAGCCCCAAAGCGCTGATAAGGAGCGTAAGCGTTAAAATGAGCAAGCGATTGTGGGCGCTCCAGGTAATAAGGCGTTCGATCATGGCCGTGCCTGTTGATTAGTTAGCATGTACCAGCAACGTCCCTTTGAGCATGTTCATCCCGCAGGTGAACAGGTAGGCCCCCGCGCGTGCTGGTGTGAAGGTGAGCGTTACGGGTTGGTGTAGGGGCAAATCTACCGGACCAATGCCCAGCTCGGGAAACTGAATGGCCGTGGCACAGGTCTGGTCTGTGGTGCGCGTAACGGTTAGGCGAACCGGCCGTCCAGACGGAACTTCGATGCGTGAAGGCACAAAGCCGTTGGCATCAATCCGTAAGGAAACAACCGTTGTATCCTGATTGGCGCTGTGCCCCTGGTGTTCAGGCATGCGCGGCAAAGGTTGGGGTTGTGTTTTAGGTGCTGGGCTCGTGCCGTGCTCTTGGTGTTCGGGCGCGCGAGGCGAAGGCTGGAGCTGCGTCTCAGGAGCTGGGGTCGCGCCATGTTGATGGCCGCCCATGAACGCAGCTAAGGCTTGCTTTAGCCGTGCTTCGGAGTCAATCAAAAATTGCGCGCGTGCCACAATTTGTTCGTCACCCTGCAAGCCTTCTAAGATTTGCACATAGCCTTGAGCCTCTAAGCCAGGCTGCACGCGCACGGGTCGAAAGCGCCCTTCTCCCAGCGCCAAAATCACCCAGGCCTCTGCGCCATAACGCACGAGCGCCTCGGTGGGAATGCGGGGACGCGGCGGCGTAGGCTGCCCCTGGAGGGTTGCGAGGGCATACATGCCCGGTTTTAGGCGCAGGCCAGGATTGGGAACGACAATGCGTGCACGGGCCGTGCGTGTCTCCGGATTAAGCGTGTCGTAGATGTAATCCACCCGGCCTTGGAGCCGAACGGTGGGGTCATAGGGCAGCGTAATTTCGGCGGTAATGCCTGGCTTGATCCAACTCAGATCGTGTTCGTAGACGTCCACCTGCAGCCAGAGCGTTGAGAGATCGGCCAGTACAAATAGCGTTTGTCCCGGCTGCACTTGTTGGCCTTCAACCACCTCTTTGCGTAGTACGGTACCTGAGGCAGGGGCGTAAAGGGTGAGCGTTTTACGTGCTTGGCCAGAGGTTTCAAGCTGGCGGATTTGCTCTGCAGTGATGTCCCAAAACAGCAACCGCCGACGCGCTGCTTCAAGCAAGCGTTGGGCATCGGTTTGGGCCGGTGTACCCGCCAGCTGCTGCACATTGCGCAGCGCCAGTAGATATTCCTCTTGGGTGGAGACGAGTGCTGGACTGTAAAGCTCCAACAATGGGTCGCCTTTTCGGACGCGGGCGCCTTCATAGTTGACGTAGAGGCGTTCCACCCAGCCCTCGATTTTAGGCGATACAGCCACAAGCTGCTGCTCGTTGACCTCCAGGCGTGCTGTGGTCCGAACCGTAGGAGCCAAAGGAGCTACTTCAACCGTCGTCAACCGCACGCCAAAATTCTGCAACATCACAGGATCAATGCGGACAGTGCCTTCTGCCTCCTGATTGAGGGCTTCGTGAACAGAGACAGGCACGAGGTCCATGCCACAGTCGGGGGCTTTCCCTGGGGCATCTTGGACAATCCAGGGATGCATGGGGTCTTGATAGACGATGCCGTCGCCATCAAGGTCGAAAGCAGCCAGCCCTTGGGGCGATGGGGCCTGGGCAGTGGTAGAGGTATCTGGGGTTGTAGAAGTAGCAGGAGTGCGCAAGAGCGCATATGTGGCATAGGCAATAAGCAGCAGGCCTAGCACGCCTGCGATAATCCATAAGGGCAAGCGCATGGCAGTTTCCTCCGTTTTGATTTAGGGTTGAGGCAGCAGGCCCAGCACCATGTCGGCCTCCGCGGCCATGACCAGGAGTCGGGTGAAGGTTTCTAAGCGCTGGAGCTCCAGCTCAAAAAGCGCACGTTCGGCATCGAGTAACTCGAGATACGAAGCCTGTCCTGTCGTGTAGGCACTGAGCAGGGATTCGCGGGTAGTGCGGCCTGCGGGCAGGAGCGTCTGCTCCAGCAACGTCAGGCTTGCCTGGGCAGCAGCAAACTGGCTTTGCAGTGCTGCAAAACGGCTTGTGAGCTGATTGCGCAGGTCAGTATACTGCGCTGCCCAGCGTTGTGCGTTTAGCTGCGTTTCCTCGATATAGGCAGCGCGACGCGGTCGCTGCACCGGCAGCACCACGCCCAAGCGGATGCCCAGGCGTGGACCCAAGTCTTGCAAGGGAGTGACTGGCGTATTCATCATGTCCATCAGGCCCACACCCAAGACCAGGTCGGGCCAGTATTCTCGACGGGCCCGCCGGAGCTCCGTTCGGGCTTGCTGCTCGCGGAATGCCAGCGCCAAGGCTTCTGGATGGCGGCGCAACGCTTCCTCGATGGCTGCCGTAGGCAAGGCGGTAGGCAGTGCCGGCGCTTCCAGCGCTACGGTGTCGGGCCAGTCGATGCGTCCAGTAAGCTGGCGCAGGTTAGCAAACTGCGCTTGCCAGGCTTCCTTTAGCGCCAACAGTTGTTGCGTGAGGCTGTGCCGCTCGAGTTGCAGGCGCAACACAGCGGCTTGCGACTCTTGGCCGACTTCGTAGCGCACCGTTGCTGCTTCAGCAAAAGCAGCAAGGCGCTCCCAAAAGGCCTCAATCAAGCGCCGCGTTTCTGCCAAACGATAGAGCTCGTAATACGTGGTGCGTAAGGCGTAGACGAGTTTGAGTGCTTGCGAAGCGGCTTCATAAGTCATAGCCTCAGCTTCCAAGCGAGCTGCTTCGCTTTCTAGTGCCTTTTTTCCTGGGAAAGGCACCTCTTGCATAAGCATGAACGACGCAGGCACTGCCCCGTCTAAACCGCCTAGCGCTAGTGGACGATAGCCTATCTCCAGGGCAGGATCTGGCCACGCTCGGGCTTGCACCGAACGGGTACGTTGGGCTTGGGCAGCCAAGCGGGAAGCCTGCAGGGCCGGATTGGCCTCGAGCGCTTCCTGAATCAGTGCCTGTAGCGATATTGTATCGGGCCTGAGTTGAGCCGTAGCCGACGGCACAAGGAGTAACCAAAGGCACAGGTAACGTGCGACCATATACATCTCCTGATTTGATGGTAAAGAAGGCAAAACAAGCCCTAAACCGGTTTGGCGCACTACGGCGCCGCGCACCAGCCCATCAAATCAGGAGCACCGAAAGCACCAAGTGTCGACGTGCTCGACCCGATCTTCGGCTTGGGAAAGCCGTCCGTTGTAGAAGAGGTGGAGTGAAGAAAACAAGAGGCCCCCACTCCAAACCAAACCCTACCAGCGCTAAGCTAAGGCCAAAGGGTCGCAGTTCGGGAGCTGAGCTAGGAGGCGTGGCCGGACGCACCTGGCAGCAGGCCATCCAGGCTACGCACGAAGCCGAGGGTGCGGCCTCGGGCTCTGGCATGGGGTGTTCTGCACAGGCCGAAGTTGGAGTGGCCTGTGCCGCAGGTCCGGGAAAGCTCAGGCAGGCTTGCAGCAACGAACCTACCTGGCCCACAGCCATCCAGCTTAAAAAGCCGATGGCCAGTAGGCGTATGATCCTAGGTTGTTGCTGCAGACGCATGTCCGTACACCGTTATTCGACAACCCCATAGCCTTCCGCTTCAATGGCCGCCTTGATGCGTTTCCGGTCAATTTGGGCTGGATCATAGGCGACCACTGCGCGGCCAATTTCGACTACATGCACCTCAACCTCAGGAAGCTGCTTTAAGGCACGTTCGACCGCCTGCACGCAGTGCTGGCAGCTCATGCCTTCAATGCGAAGCGTCTCCTGCGTTTTCATGTTTCTTTACGGTTGGTTTAGCAGAAAGTTCATAGAGCCAAAAGTACCACACGACCCAAACCATGGCCAACAGGCCTAAAAGCGTTACAATCCAAGCTGTGGTGTCCATGGCTTAAGGTAATTGTTCCACTTGAAAGCGCCGCAGGCGCAAACTGTTGGTGACGACCGAGACGCTTGAAAGCGCCATGGCTGCCGAAGCGATCACCGGACTGAGCAGTAGGCCGGTGAAGGGGTAAAGCACACCTGCAGCAATGGGAATTCCCAGCACGTTGTAGATGAACGCAAAAAACAGGTTTTGCTTGATGGTGCGAAGCGTTCGGGCTGAGAGCCGAAAAACATCAACCACCACCTTCAAGTCTGGGCGCATGAGGGCTACGTCGCCTGCTTCGATAGCCACATCCGTGCCTGAGCCCATAGCAATCCCAACGTCGGCCTGGGCCAAGGCGGGTGCATCGTTGATGCCGTCGCCTACCATGGCTACCACATGTCCTGCTGCTTGAAAGGCTGCAATGGCGGCGGCTTTGTCTTGTGGCAACACGTTGGCGTGCACTTCATCGATGCCCAATTGCCGGGCTATCGCTGCGGCAGCCGTTTCGCTGTCGCCGGTAAGCATGGCCACGCGCAACCCCATGCGATGCAGGAGGCGAATAGCCGGCTCGGCCGAAGGGCGCAGCGTATCCGATAAGGCCAGCAAGCCTGCAGGCCTTCCTTCGAGCGCCATGGCTACTACGGTGTAGCCTTCGGCGGCTAGGGCAGCTGCAACCTCTTGGGGTACCGGCTGGCCGCGTTCGGCCAGAAAAGCTGGGCGACCGATTTCGACCCGCTGGCCATCAACGCGGGCTTCAACGCCTAAGCCAGCGGTAGCCCGAAAGTCGGCAACCGGTGGAAGCGTGAAGCCGCGCGTTTCGGCTGCTTGCACAATAGCGCGAGCTAGCGGATGCTCTGAGCGCTGCTCGGCAGCCGCGGCCAATATGAGGAGCCGATCCGGATCGTGGCCGTTAAGCGGCACAACGCGCTCCAGGCGCGGTCGGCCTTCAGTGAGCGTGCCAGTTTTGTCGAAGACTACCAGGTCGACTTGGCGCAGCCGCTCTAAGGCATCACCGCCTTTTACAAGCACACCAAGCTGAGCTGCGCGACCAGTGGCGACCAAGATGGCTGTAGGCGTGGCTAAGCCCAGCGCACAGGGGCAGGCGATGATGAGTACCGAAACAAACGTGAGCAGCGCGTGCGTTAGGCGCGGCTCAGGCCCGAAGTCGAACCAGAGCACAAACGTGGCGATGGCGACCAAAAGTACCACTGGGACAAAGATCCCGGCTACACGGTCGGCTAAGCGCTGAATCGGAGCCTTGCGGGCCTGAGCTTCTTCAACAAGCCGGACAATCTGTTGGAGCACCGTGTCGCGTCCGATGCGGGTTACCCGTACCACTAGCGCGCCACTTTGGCTTACCGTGCCCCCAATAACAAAATCCCCAGGTTTTTTATCGACCGGAACCGATTCCCCCGTGATCATGCTTTCGTCGACGGCGGCGATGCCTTCTTCGACGATGCCGTCTACCGGAATTTTTTCCCCTGGGCGTACCACGACGCGATCGCCCACGCGTACGGCTTCGATAGGAACCTCTTCTATGCGGCCGTTTCGCTCAAGGCGTGCGCGGGGCGGCTGCAGGTCAAGCAGTTTCTCAATGGCTGCACTGGTTTGAGCGCGCGCCCGGGCTTCCAGCGTGCGCCCAAGTAGAATAAGCGTCACAATAACCGCTGCGGCCTCGAAGTAAACGTCTGGTGCGCGGCCAGCAGCTTCAAAAAAGCCTGGAAAAACGGTGGCTACTGTACTGTACAAATAGGCAGCACCCACACCTAGGGCCACCAGTGTGTTCATATCTGCCGCGTGGTGGCGAAAAGCCCGCCAAGCACCGGTAAAGAATGGACGGCCAGCCCAGAAAACAACGGGTGTTGTGAGTAAAAGCTGGACCCACAGAGAGCCCGGGAACTCCAGTGTGTCGTGCCCCATGGCAAGCACAACGACAGGAAGACTCAGGAGCGCAGCTGTCCAAAAGCGTCGGCGTACGTCTCGGTACAGCCGCTCTCGCTCGCGTCGGAGTGCCTCACGGTTGCTTGAACTGGTTAGGTGTTCAGGCGCGGCAAGCAGGCCGGCCGCCATAAGCTGCTGTTGCAGCAGGGTCGGGTCAGCGATCACGGGCACGTAGCGCAGCCGAACGGCAGGCGCACTGTCTTCGGTTACCACTTCCCAGGTGAGTACGCCATTGGTGCGGCCAAAGAGCGCTGCCAGTTCGTCGGCTGAAGGCCTGCGCGTAAGCTTACACGTGAGCGTTTCGGTACGGACGCCGTAGCCTGCAGCTTCTACGGCTGTGATAAGCTGTTCCAGGTGCACGGCCTGGGGGTCGATCTGCACGGCGGCTTCGCCTGTAGCGTAGTTCACACTGGCTTCGCGCACGCCCGGCAGGCGCCGCAGGTGCCGTTCAATGCGCACCGCACAGGCGGCACACTCCATGCCCTCCACAGGCAGACGGAGCGCAAGCTCCGTTTCAGGAGTGGTGGTTTCCAATGTGGTCGGGCGCTCCATGATCGTCGTGCAGAGCGTGCAAAATAGGACAGTGCTCGATCGGCGCCTGGCCATCGCAGCTGGCTACCAGGCGACAGAGCGTATCGCGCATGCGCGCTAGGTCGCGAATTTTTGCTTCGATTTCAGCGATTTTGGCCAACGCGCGCTCACGTACCAAGCCGCTATGGGCACCTGGCATTACTTCGAGCGCCAAAAGCTCTTCGATTTCGCGAAGCGAAAAACCCAGCTCCTGTGCCCGTTTAATAAAGCGCAAGCGGGCTATGTCGGTGGTGTTGTAAGTTCGATAGCCTGAGGCGTTGCGCTGCGGTGGAGGCAATAGCCCCCGCTGCTCATAGTAGCGAATCGTTTCAGCATGGACGCCGGCCGCTTCGGCCAACGCGCTGCGCGTCAGGAGCATGGTGTTCCCTGTTAGGTTGTGGTAGCATATAAAACGCCTTGTAGTAAGCTACAAGGTTTCAGGCATAAAAATCTTTATGCAAGCTTCACGTTGTGTTGGGCTTAGTAGACGGTGCCTGTAGTGCGGCGCGTGGTATTGGGTTCGCCGTTGGTTTTAAGGAGTACGTGGGGTGCTGGTGCCAGGTGGACATACATGGGTAGCGTAGCCAGTCCTAAGGCAGCAGCGTCAATGCCGGCGGTGCTAGGGAGGAGGCGTGCGGGGGGTTTTTCTTCGATACGCATTTCGGCTAGGCGTTTTTCGAGCCATTCAATGCTGTAAGTAATTAGCGATTGGGGTAAGCGGCCGCCAAAAAAGATGGCCTCGGGGTCGATCAGGTATTCAATAGCCAGGATCACCGGTGCCAGGTGTTCCAGACCGAGCTGTAGCCATTCGAGCAAGACGGGATTTTGATCGCGAAAGAGTTGGTCGAGGTCTTCCAGGGAACGCGCCATGTAGCCGGCCTCGCGCAGGCGCCGGTAGAGGCGGGGTACGTTGAACAGAATACCTAAGTGCGGTTTTTGAAAAATGGCCAGGTCTTCCGCAGAGGTGTAGGCTGGGGGTAGGTAACAGTAGCCCAGTTCGCCTGCATTGCCGGTATGGCCGTCGTAGGGTTGGCCGTTGATGATCAGGCCACCGCCAAGGCCTTCGCTGAAAAAGACATAAAAAAACGTGGCGATGTGCTGGCCAGCGCCGTACCAGCGTTCACCGATAGCGGCAGCAGTGGCGTTGTTTTCCAAAAAGACCGGTAGTTGCAGCCGTTTTTCCAGGATGGCTACGACGGGTACGCGATGCCAACCTGGAAAGGCTTTAGGGTTGGCAACGTTTGTAACGTGTCCATCTGGGGAGACATCTAAGGGTCCCGGAATGCCTACGCCGATGCCCCAGATTTTCTCTGGGGGAAGCTGGGCTGCCTGAAGCAATTCGTAGACCGTGTGTGCAAGCAAGTCCATGGCTTTTTCAGGGGGTAGCACCTCGTCGAGCGTATGGTGAATGCGCTGACGGACCTGCCCAGCAAAGTCTACCAGTAAAGCAGTCAAATGGTCTCGGTCGAGGTCTAAGCCAATCGAATAAGCCCCATCCGGATTGATGGTAAGTAGAATGGACGGGGCTCCTCGGCCATCGCGCTGTCGCTCGGCTTCATAGATCAAGCCCAAGTCTAGCAATTCACGGGTGATGTTCGAGATGGTCTGCGCGGTCAGTTCAGTACGACGGGCAACCTCGGCCCGTGAGATGGGGCCAAAGCGACGAATGGTTTCTAGAACAATCCGAAAATTGTAGGCTTTTGCATGTTTTAGGTTGGTGCCGAGCAGCATAGGGCGGTTTGGTTTATTCACGGAAGCCAACGCTTTCCATACTCTGGGTAGGGCGATAAAGATTCGAAAATAAACTTAAGTAAAAACAAAATATAGGTTTGCATTTCTTGCTTTGGATCGCCAAAAATGTTGTGATTTTGTGAATATGGAAGCCCTACCAGTGGAAATGCCTTGCAGGAATCTGGCATTTTACGTATATATCGACATTAGTAAAACAAATTGATTAAAATATTTTATGGTCTGGCATCCGAAGGGCCAGGCTATGGTCAAGCGGGAAGGCATGCTATGAAAAAAATCTTTTGGAATCGCTTTCGGTTTGGATGGTGGGTATTGCTGCTTGGTCTAGGCGGGCTTGTGGCAACGGAGGCATATGCGCAGGCAACGCTGCGGGGAAAGGTGACTGACCGGGATACAGGAGAGCCGCTTCCCGGAGCAAATGTGGTGATCCAAGGCACGCTGCGTGGGGCAGCTACGGATGTGGATGGGAATTTTCTCATTCCCAGTGTAGCTCCAGGTCAGTACACCTTGGTGATTTCGTATGTGGGCTATGAGCGGGCCGAGGTGCCCGTAACGGTGGCTGAAGGCGCGCGTACCGTTGAAGTGAATGTGCAGTTGGTGTGGGTAGGCATCATGGGGCAGGAGGTGGTGATTACGGCGCAGGTTGCGGGTCAGCTTGCGGCCATTAATGAGCAGTTCTCTTCGTCTGTGGTCAAAAATGTGGTTTCGCGTGACCGCATCCTAGAGTTGCCCGACAACAATGCTGCCGAGTCGATCGGTCGCCTTCCGGGCATTGTGATTTTGCGTTCCGGGGGTGAAGCGACCAACGTGGCCATTCGGGGTCTTTTGCCCAAGTATAACACGGTCACGGTCAACGGCGTGCGTTTGCCCGACACCGACCCCAGCAACCGGGTGGTGGACCTTTCGCTAATTTCTTCCAACATCCTCGACGGCATTGAAGTACGCAAGGCGATTACGCCCGACATGGATGCCGATGCGGTGGGGGGAAATATCGACTTGCGGTTGCGCAGCGCTCCTTCGGGCTGGATGGTTGATCTATTGGCAACTGGAGGGTATGCGGGGCTTCAAAATTATTGGGGCAATTACAAGTTTGTGGGCACAGCCAGCAATCGCTTTTTTGGCGACCGCCTAGGAGTGATTGCTACGTTTAACGCTGACCACTACAATCGCAGCGCCGATAAGCTGGGCATCAACTGGACCGCCGACGACATCAATCCCCAAACCAACGAGCGTGAACCCCGATTCGACAGCTTTAATCTGCGCGAAGAAACGGTCTTCCGAGGACGGACTGGTGGCAGTGTCCTGCTAGACTACACCATTGCGGGTGGCCGGCTTTTAGGCAACCTGTTCTACAATGCGCTGAAAGATGATGCTTTTATTCGGCGTTATGGCCCTTCGGTAGACAACCTGCAGGGCAGCGTAGAAGACTACAACACGCGCACGTCCATCTTGACCAGTGGACTAGGTATCGAACAAAACTTAGGGGCGTTCCGCTACGATGCCCAAGCTTTTTATACCCGCTCGCGCCGTAGGGCACCAGAAAACTACGTTTGGGAGTTCTGGCGGGATGGCACAGCGCTCGGTGTAGGGCGGGCAGAGCTATTTGGCCTATCGCCAGACAGCGTTTGGCATTTGGTGCGGCACGACTCTACGATGCAGCTCACTTCGATTTGGGTAGATCAAGAGCGTTTGGACGAAGACCAATGGGGCCTTCAGGCAAACCTGCAGAAGCCATTCCATTGGGGGTGGGTATCGGGGTATGTCAAAGTAGGAGGTAAGCTGCGCTGGCTGGAGCGTGCCTTTGACCGCGAGCGAAACGGCCGTCAGGGATTGCGCTATCCTAGCGACAATGTCGAACGGTGTTTGCTGCAGACGTTAGGGCCAACGTGGGAGGAGCGCTATGCCTTTGCCGATTCGGTCTATGGCGTGCCGGGCCTTCCTATAGCTGTCATTCAGCGTAGTTATGGGCGTCAGGGGCAGTTTTTAGAAGGACGCTACGGCCTAGGGCCCGTAGCTGACGAGCACCTGCTGAAGGAGCTTACGCGAGCGCTGCAGGCCTCGCCTTGCCAGGCTGAGTATCAGAACAACACGATTGAGTCGCTGGGGCGCGATTACGATGGCATCGAGCGCTACCAAGCAGCTTATGTGATGGCCGAGTTAAAACTGGGGCGCTACATCACCCTTATTCCAGGCATTCGCTACGAACGGGACTTTTCACGCTACAACGGCCAGCGTTTCCGCGAAGTCACTTCGGGCTACAACTATGCTCCTCCAGCCGATCTAGAGCCTCTGCGGGTGGAGCGTGAAAACATCTTCTGGCTGCCCATGATTCACCTAGACGTGCGTCCGGTCAGCTGGATGGCTGTGCGGCTAGCCCGCACGGAGACTATCTCTAGACCCAGCTACTACCAATATGCGCCTATCACGTCGATTAATACCTGGCGCTCGTTCATCTGGGCTGCAAACGCTAAACTGCGGCCTTCCCACGCTACGAACTACGATGCCTCGTTGCAATTTGCCACATCACGCTTTGGCTTGTTTGGAATTTCAGTCTTTTATAAGCGGATAGATGACCTGCTCATTGAGGTCGAATATCCCGCACAGCTCTTCCGGGATGTCAATGGCGACACCACGGTCATTGGCGTCCCTGAAGGTACCAACGTGCCGCTGGCATGGCTCATTGGCGCCAGTCCCCAACTGCAAACGACCATCAACAACGAAGAGCCCGCCAAGTACTGGGGTTATGAACTGGAGTGGCAAACGAACTTTTCCTACCTACCTGGGGCGCTTAAAGGGCTGGTGCTAAGCTTTAACTATACCCGAGGTTTTTCAGAGACAACCTACCATTACTATCGTAAGTTGCGCGAGTATGTCCCAGGTTCTCGCCCGCCGCGCTACATCTATTCGCTGATCGACACCACGCGCACGGGCCGCATGCCAGGGCAAGCAGCACACGTGCTCAACGTCACCTTAGGATACGATTATAAAGGATTTTCAGCGCGTCTTTCCTACCTCTATCAAAGTGATATTGCCGACTACGTCAACCCCCGCGAGCGCCTGAACGACGTTTTTGTAGGGCCTTATTCCCGCTTCGACCTTTCGATTCGGCAAAAAATCCGTGCCAACCTTGAACTCTACGCCAACCTGAACAACGTCAATAACCGTCCAGACGAACGCTACACTGGCCAAGATACCCTAAACCCAGACTATCACTTTAGCCGGCAGTATCTCTCTTACCGAGAACTCTACGGCTACACCGTTGATGTGGGCTTTCGCTATCGATTTTGAAGTAACGGGCTAAACTTACCAACCAAACCACGAGGGTACTATGCGAGGTCTCTACTACTTGGGGGCCGTGGTTTTGCTGGCGCTTTGGGTCGGAGCACGTCCGGCCACGGCGCAAAGCTACACGGTTTGTCCCCCCAATCAGAACGAATGCGTCGTGGAATGGGCCAGCGAGACCGGCGAGCCCATCATGAACGCACTTACGCTAACGGTTGCCAACGATGCCAACCGCCCCGCAGGCCGCGTCTATAAGCTTAAACGTGGTGGCTTTTACTACATCACCGAGCACCTGTCCAACAGCGGCTTTAACCTGCGCCTTATCGGGCAGACGGCTGAAGAAGGCGCAGCCGCAGGCGAAAATATTTGCGGTCAATCAGGCAATGAGGACTGCGGTCCCGCAATCATCCAACGCTTTCGTCGGGATGACGGCACTGTAGACCCGCGTATGATTGAAAGCAGTGGGGACGGGAATGGCGGACTTGAACTACGTCACCTGTGGCTCATGGGCCAGGACAACACAGGCGTAACGGCCAACTACGAACCCATTACGATCAACTCCAAAAATTCCCGCTTTATCTTTGACTACGTCATCTTCGACCGCAACGACTGGCATCACTTGGGCTTCAAGGCCGAAGGAAATGATATTATCATTACCAACTGCTTGTTCAGAAACTTGGTAGGGCCCTCGCAAATCTGGGAAGGGCGTGCTATCCGTCTAGAGGCAGGGGCCGACACAGTTATTTTTGAAAACAATTCTTTCTTCAATTTGACTTCTTTCCCCTTCCAGTCTGAGGCTGCGCCGGTAGAGTACTTCCTGTTTAACCATAACACGCTGGTGAACTTTGGCCGGAACTTCAACGCAGGCGGTCTCTGGAAGCGGGCCTATGTGACCAACAACCTGATGATTAACCCCTTCTGGCAAGGTGAAAGCCAACAACAGTACACGGACCGCTATAACAGCTGGGTAGGCGCTGGTAACGATCCGGATTATTTCACCCAGTGCTGTGAGCATATCGGCATTTTTGGCATTCAGCCGCTGCCGGCACGCTACGGGTTGGAATCAGACCGGCGCATTGTGCTGGCCAACAACAACTGGTGGCTAGATCCTGCCGTGGCGCAAATTCATCAGGAGCTTGGCGTGCGCTCGCAGCCATTGGTGAGCGACACAACGGCGCGCTGGTTTGCGCTTCGTGACGGCATGGTGATGCAAAACAACACCAATTTGCCTGTTCAGCTAGCCAATGCGCCTACGGTGGCCTCGGTGTATCAACAAATGCAGACGTTTATCAGTCAGTGGATTAATAACCAACCCACGCCTTGGGCACTGGTGGTGTGGGACCCCGGTCGCGACCCAGACCCCACGTTCAACATCTGGCCTGTACCTGAGGACTTCTCCTACACCCATAGCCAGTTGCAGACGGCTGGCACCGACGGTCTGCCGCTGGGCGACTTGAACTGGTTCCCTGAGGCCAAGCAGAATTACTTGGCGAATCGTAATGCCTATATCCAGGCCATTGAAGACATTGCTGGTGGTGCACCTGAGCAGCCGGTAGGCCAGCAAGTGGTTGAAGGCGAGAAAGGTGTCATTGAAAACGGCGAAATCTACCGGCCTCAGGGCTTTACCAGCTTTTTCTTCGAGGGCAGCGGCCGCGTCCGCTGGGTGTTTAATGCGCCTCAGGATGGCGAATACATCTTGCGCGTGCAGACCAACCTAGGGAACGAAACGGAGCGTGGCCAACACATCCGGATTGACGGTGTTGGCCTGCGCAACTCGAATACCTATGGAGAATTTTTCTTCTGCTCCACGGCCAGCAGCAATGCGGAATGCAAGTTCAAGCTCCAGCCCAATACGTGGGAATGGGTAGAAATCCGGCAAAGTGATCTGGTGGCCGGTTCGTTGGAGCTAACAGCCGGCGAGCATACCCTAGAGATTGCGCCTTCGTGGGGCTGGCAGTGGTTCTCCTCGGTTGAGATTAAGCTGGCAGCAACGGGTGAAACCGTAGCGATGCTCACCCCAGCCGACGCCGTTGAACTGGTTGCGGCCCGGCTGCAGTGTGAAGATGCTGAAGCCTTCTGCCCCTCAGGCTTTCAGGCAGCGCTGCTGCAGGCTGGCGGCAGCGTGACCTGGACCATCGAAGTGCCAGAGGGCGTGCGGAGCGGTCTGGCCCGGATCTTTTACCAGGCAGAAACAGGGGCTTCAGGCACGTTGATCGTCGATGGACAGGAGGTGGCCACGCTGTCATTCCCACCAGCCACAGGTACGTCGGCTTCTGAGGCGCAATCACCGCGCTTTAGCATCCAAAGCGGCGCCAAAACGGTCGAACTGGGTTCGGGTACACACACCATCGGCATCGCCAGCGCTAGCGGTGGACTGATTGTAGACTACGTCATTGTGCTCTACTACTATGGCGTGGTCGCCACCGAACGCAACACGCTACCAGAAGGCTATGCGTTGGAGCAGAACTATCCTAACCCCTTCCAGCGGGCCACAACGATTCGCTATACTTTGCCGCAACCAGGCAAGGTGCGCTTGGTTGTCTATGACTTGCTAGGCCGCGAAGTTGCCCGTTTGGTTGATCGCGAAGTACCTGCGGGTGCCCATGCCGTACGGTTTGAACCTACCGGCCTAGCCAGTGGGCTGTACTTCTACCGACTGGAGACGCCCGAAGGCGCATTGGTGCGCACGATGACGCTGATGAAGTAACTGCGAAAAAAAACCTTCTGTCCTAATCCGGGAGCAGGGCACAACCGCCTTGCTCCCGGATCCTTTGTAAAACTACAAGACCTGAAAATAGCTGCTCAGGAGCCTTGGGGTAGGGAACACACCCATGACACTTCACCTTTCGACGCTCGATCTGCTCATTATCTTGGCCTATGGCCTGGTTACGATCGGTGTGGGCATCTGGATTTCTAAACATGCTGCAGCCAGCATCCGCAACTACTTCTTGGGAGGCAACCGCATCCCTTGGTACATGCTTAGCCTGTCGAACGCTTCCGGCATGTTCGACATCAGTGGGACCATGTGGATGGTGTATCTGCTGTTCGTCTATGGCCTCAAAAGTATTTGGATTCCCTGGCTCTGGCCCGTCTTTAATCAAATCTTTCTAATGGTTTACCTTTCGATTTGGCTGCGGCGCTCAGGGGTGATGACCGGTGCAGAATGGATCACATTTCGCTTTGGAACCGGGCGCGGAGCACGGCTGGCCCACCTCATCGTTGTGTTGTTTGCCATTTTCAACGTCATAGGCTTTTTGGCCTATGGCTTTATCGGGATTGGGAAGTTTGCTGCCACGTTTTTGCCTTGGAAACTCTCTGAAGATCCAGTAACCAACATCCATCTCTATGGACTACTCATCACGGCCCTGACCACGATTTATGTCGTTAAAGGAGGGATGTTTAGCGTGGTGGCTACCGAGGTGCTGCAGTTTTTTATCATGACCCTTGGCTGTGTTGTTTTGGGGATCATCGCCATGCAACGCATTTCTCCAGAAATGGTGGCTGCTGTGGTACCGGAAGGTTGGTTTAGCCCATTTTTTGGCTGGCACCTGGATCTGGACTGGTCGCGCCTGATGCCAGCAGCACAAGAGAAGATCGCTGCTGACGGATGGGAGCTGTTCTCGGCCTTTTTCATGATGATGCTCTTCAAAGGGGCCCTTCAGGCTATGGCGGGACCGGCCCCAAACTACGACATGCAGCGGGTGCTTTCGGCCCGTACGCCCCGCGAAGCGGCTAAAATGAGCGGCCTGGTTAACGTTGTGCTGCTGGTTCCGCGCTACATGCTCGTAACGGGTCTGACCGTCCTGGCTCTGGTGTTTTTCTCTGACGAACTTAACGCCATGGGGTCAGCGGTTGACTTTGAGCTTGTGCTGCCGTTTGCCCTGCGGGAGTTTGTACCGGCGGGTTTGGCAGGACTGCTCATTGCAGCACTGATTGCTGCATTTATGTCCACGTACGCAGCTACCGTGAATGCTGCTCCGGCCTACATTGTCAACGACATCTATAAGCGCTACATCAACCCCAATGCTAGCGAGAAGACCTACGTATGGATGAGCTACCTCACGTCGTTCGTTGTGGTGGTCATCGGTACCGCCGTAGGCTTGTTTGTCTACTCGCTCAACGACATCATCCAATGGATTGTAGCTGCGCTCTACGGAGGCTATACAGCCTCGAATCTGCTCAAATGGCACTGGTGGCGCTTTAATAGCTACGGCTACTTTTGGGGCATGGTGGCCGGTATGATAGCTGCACTGATTGTGCCTGCGCTGATGCCCTCTGTGGCTACGATCTACACGTTCCCAATCATCCTGGGGACTTCGCTCATTGGTTGCATTGCCGGAAGCCTGTTTACCGAGCCCGACGACGAGGAGGTGCTCAAGAACTTTTACCTTAGGGTGCGCCCCTGGGGCTTTTGGAAGCCGATTCATGATAAGCTAGCGGCAGAATTCCCTGCATTGGAAGCTAACCGCAACTTCCGGCGCGACCTGCTCAACGTCGCCGTAGGTATTGTCTGGCAAACAGCGCTGACGGCAGCAGGCATCTACCTGGTGCTCGAACGCACCACCGAGTTGCTCGTCTGCGCCGGTCTGATCGTCGCCTGCTCCCTCTTTTTAAAGTACAACTGGTACGATCGCATGGAAGACTGGCCGCGCGACCTTGCTTATTACCCCCAGGTGGCTACTTCCGAGCGCATTGCTTCGTAAAAAAACACCATCAACACAGCAAAATGGAAGTCCAACCGGTACGGCTGACAACCCACTTTGAACTGCGCCTGCGACGGTTACAGGCGGCTTACGAAGCGCTAATTACACGGCCCAACGAGCCTTTACCCGAAGACAACGGGATTGTAACCCGTTACCGCTACCCCGTGCTTACGGCTGCCCATACGCCACTTTTCTGGCGCTATGACTTCAATCCGGAGACAAACCCATACTTGATGGAGCGTATGGGAATTAACGCAGTGTTCAATCCAGGAGCGATCAAATTGGGCAGTCGCTACCTGCTGGTGGCTCGGGTGGAAGGTGTAGACCGCAAGTCCTTCTTCGCTGTGGCCGAAAGCCCTAATGGCATCGACAACTTTCGCTTCTGGGATGAGCCGATCGCGCTTCCCGAAACGGAAAATCCTGACGTGAACGTCTACGACATGCGGCTGACAGCGCATGAAGACGGCTGGATCTATGGGGTTTTTTGCACGGAACGCAAAGACCCCTTGGCGCCTCCAACAAATACCACAGCGGCCGTAGCACAATGCGGCATTGCCCGAACCAAAGACTTAAAAACTTGGGAACGGTTACCTGATTTAAAGACCCCCTCGCCGCAGCAGCGCAACTGCGTGCTTCATCCGGAATTTGTCCAAGGCAAGTATGCTTTCTATACACGGCCGCAAGATGATTTTATCGAGGCAGGCTCGGGAGGAGGTATCGGCTGGGGACTTTGTGAGGACATCACGCATCCGGTCATCCACGAAGAGCGCATTATTGATCCACGCCGTTACCACACCATTAAGGAAGCCAAAAATGGTCTAGGTCCACCCCCGATCAAAACCCCTTACGGCTGGCTGCACCTGGCACATGGCGTTCGGCATACGGCGGCTGGCCTACGCTACGTTTTGTATCTATTTATGACCGCTTTAGACGAACCCTGGCGCGTCATTTATGCTCCTGGAGGATATTTCATGGCGCCTGAAGGCGAAGAGCGCGTTGGCGACGTGTCGAACGTGCTGTTTTGTAATGGTTGGATTCTGGACGACGACGGGCGTGTGCTGATCTACTACGCTTCATCAGACACCCGCTGCCATGTGGCGACCTCGACGCTCGACCGGCTGCTGGATTATGTCATGCACACTCCGCCCGATGGCGAGCGCTCAGCTGCCTGCCTCCAGCAACGTCTCAACCTGATCCGCCGAAACCTGCAGTGGATGTCCCAAAAGTGAATCGAACACCTACGATTGATCGTGCTCAGGTAGCATGGCTCTACCAAGAAGTGCAGCAGGAGCTTACGGGCAACATTCTGCCGTTTTGGACAGCGCGCACGCCCGATCCAAAATACGGGGGATTTGTTGGGCGCGTAGGACCGGACGGCAGCCCCGATCCCGAAGCGCCGCGAGGTGCGATCTTGAACGCCCGTATTTTGTGGACTTTTGCCGCAGCCTACCGGCAACTGCACCAGCCCTGCTATCGGGCATTGGCTGAGCGAGCCTATGCCTATATCCGGGAATATTTTATGGATCCTGTACAGGGAGGCGTCTACTGGCTCGTTGCTGCCAATGGGCAGCCTTTAGATACGCGCAAGCACGTCTACGCACAGGCATTTGCGATTTACGGCCTGAGTGAATGGTGCCGAGCAAGTGGCGAGGCGGAAGCCTGCCTGCTGGCACAAACGCTCTACCAACTTTTGGAGAGGTATTGTGCTGATGGCACCCCTGGGAGCTATATCGAGGCCTGTGACCAAAGTTGGCAACCGCTGAGCGATGTGCGCCTAAGCGATAAAGACGCTCCTGAGCCTCGCAGCATGAATACCCATTTGCATGTACTTGAAGCCTATACCAACCTCTACCGCGTGTGGCCAGACGCCCACCTAGCCCAGCAGCTTCGGGCCTTAGTGGAACGTTTTCTACAGTCCATGTATCATCCTGCTACAGGCCACCTGGGACTGTTTTTTGACGAACGCTGGCAGCCTCGCTCACGCGCCATTTCCTTTGGACACGACATCGAAGCCAGCTGGCTACTGCTGGAGGCAGCCGACGTGCTGGGCGATGCCGCATTGCGTGCACGGGTGCGGAACGTTGCGCTACATCTGGCCCGAGCGACGCTGGCCGAAGGTGTAGCAGCTGACGGCAGCCTCTATTACGAAATCAATGAAGCAGGAGAGCTCAATACCGACCGCCACTGGTGGCCGCAAGCAGAAGCCTTCGTAGGCTTTTTAAATGCCTTTCAGGAAAGCTGCGACCCCACTTTTTTTGAGGCTGCTGTGCGCCTCTGGCGCTACATCCGCCAAGTCCAATGCGATCGCCAAGGCGGCGAATGGTTTGCCCGCGTGCGCGCCGACGGCACGCCTTATGCCGACGACAAGGTGGATTTTTGGAAATGCCCTTACCACAACGCCCGGGCCTGCTTGGAAGGCCTGCGCCGATTGAAAACCCTCCTGCATATCGAAACAGCCGTGTGAACGAAACCCTCCAAAACGGCGTACTCTTTGCTATGCAATGCAGAGAGCAGTTTTAAAGGACTTGACGTGCATAGCAAAATGGGAAGTTTATCTCAAAACGCCTGGTGGGATCGATTTCAAGCATTGCTGGATGATCAAAACGACTGGCCCGCGGAATATCTTTTCAAGTTCATTGCCCCTTCAACGGAGCGCGAAGCCTTACGGGCCGTGTTCGGCCACTACCCGGTTACCATCCGAGAGTCGCGTAAAGGAAACTACGTGAGCCTGACCGCGCGCATGGAGGTCCAGTCGAGCGACGAGATTATCGCTATCTACAAAGCAGCCGCCCGTGTGCCTGGAATCATTGCCTTGTAGGACCTCTTGCGGTTAGGCCAGGTCAAGTGCAGCAGCCAACGATTCAAAAAGCGTCCCCAGCGTAAACGGTTTACACAGGTAGCCCGAAAAGCCTAGTTCCAGAATTTGTGCGCGCTCGGCCTGGCTTCCTACGGAGGTCATGGCAACAATAGGGGGGTGTTCTGAGGTTGCCTCGCGTACTAACTGACGCGTCAGCACTGCATTCTCCAGAAGGGGCAAAGTAGGGTGTCCTACCGATTCCAAGGAAATAAGCGCAAGCTGATAGCGATACTGGGACAGAAGCTGTTGGGCTTCTTGAACAGAGGTGGTGGCATGGCATTCCAGTTGGCGCAGCGCTGCGTAGGGTGCCCGTCGTAAAGCAGCCTGGATAAACGGATGCAAGGCCGCGTCGGCATCCAGTAGAAGCATAAGCCAACGCTGGCCATTGGCAACTTGGGGAACAGACATAAAGGCCTACAAAAACAACCGCACGCTAGAGGGTGAGGTAGTCGATGAAACCGTACTTTCTAAGTATAAAGATGCCTGTTGGCTCAATGAATCAGAGGGTAGTTTTGACGCATAGAATTGTTTATCCGTGGTAGAAATGGCGCAATGTCCAAGGGTTACAATTTTTTTGAGTAGCTTTGGGATCCGATGGCGCCGATTGCCGTCGAAGACTATAGCACATGGTTTAGATTCTTGGCGCCATGGCAGATCCCTTCCAAGAGCGGACATTGCAGTGGGCTTCGACGGTGTCGGATGGCGCAGCGGACAGAGAAGCCCTGCGCATGCTAGAACGACTGGCCCAGGAACTTACCGCGCTGGCGCGAGAGTTGGAACGGGCGTATGCAGATGGATGGCAGTTGCTGCAGCACGTGCAGGCAGGAGGGCGACCCGATCTACTGCGTAACGCGGCCCATCTTCAAGTTCGGCTGGAAGGATTACAGGATCAAATTCACGAAGTGCAGGAGTTGGTCGAGCGGTTATGGCGGGCAGGAATGGCTGGTATGGCCGAGCGTTTGCCCATGGGCCGCATCGAGCGGCCTTCGGTGCTAACGGCTACCCCTATGCAGACCGAGCCAGCGTAAAAGCTTGGGCCAATGCGCAAAAGCAAAGACGCCTGCAGCTGCAGCAGCAGTGGGTTCCGACGGGTGGTACCAGGCCACCTGCCAACCAGCGTGGTATGCACCTTGCACGTCGCTGTGCCAGGAGTCGCCCACGTAGAGCAGTGCCTCAGGAGGAAGGCCTGCAGCAGCTGCGGCATGGTTAAATAGTTCGGGATGGGGCTTGGCCACCCCCACTTCTTCACTAATAATCACACAGCGGGCATGGCGGCTCAGCTCGGGGAAGTGAGCTAACTTGGCCCGCTGAATGGGGGCAAAACCGTTGGTCAGCAGGCCTACCGGAAAGTGCTGCGCTATGGTAAGAAACGCCTTTTGAGCTCCCTGAGTCCAGCGCCAGTGTCGAGGGTAATGCGCCAAGTAAATGGTGTTCAATTGTTCAGGTGTTACGTCGACAAGCTGTAGGGCTTCGATGAGCTGAGCAAAGCGGCTATGCAGGAGTGTAGCGCGATCGATTGCGCCTTGCTGGTACTGTTGCCATAGGGCTGTGTTGATCGCATGGTAGGTGGCCTGCAGCTCGTCTATAGCGACGTGCGCAAAGACGTGGGGCAGGAGGGCTTTGAGATCTGCCAAGGCAGCCCGTTCGGCTGCGCGGTGATCGAGCAGCGTATCGTCTAGGTCAAAATAAATGAAGCGAATAGGCTTAGAGGGGCCTTTCGTAGAGCGCATAGGCTTTGTCGACCACAGCACCCAGATGCTCTAAGGCGTTAAGCAGGACTTTATTGGTATCAAGCACCCAGCTCATTTCACAGGCTTCATAGCCGCGTAGCTTGCCGCGTTGGATGGTTTCTAAAACCAGAAGCGCATCTAAACCTCGGCCGTGATAGGCCTTGCGAATACCCATCAGCGGCATGCGGGTTTCGTAAACCACACCCAGCTGCATGGCCAGCAGCAGTTTGATTAGACCAAATGGGAACAGTCTGCCATTGCGCACGTGGCGAAGCGCCTGGTTGAGGTTAGGGATGATGAGTGAGAAAGCGATGGGACGACCGGCATCTTCCAAGATAAACACAAGCTCTGGATCGATTACTTGCCGCATGGCTCGGGCCAGGTGCCGAAATTCATTTTCTGTCATAGGCACGTGACCCCAATTATCCGACCAAGCTTCATTGTAAATGTCCAGCACAATACGGGCCTCTTCCTCGTAGCGGCTCAGGTCCAACGTGCGTAGCGTAATGGTCGGGTTGCGGCGGCGAACCAACGCGACTCCCCGTTCCAACTTTTCGGTTTTTAGGTATTTTTTGTGGACGTAGTAGGCCCACATGGTCATGACGCGCCTAAAGCCTGCCTGTTCGAGAAAGGTAGCGTAGTAGGGTGGGTTGTAGGGCATGAGAATCGAAGGGGCGCGGTCAAACCCATCGACGAGGAGGCCGGCAACGTCGTTAAGCGAAGGATTGGTGGGGCCGCGCATGTACCTAAGGCCTTGGTGGCGTAGCCATTCGGCTGCTGCATCGAAGAGGGCCTGTGCGACGGTAAAGTCCGGCACACACTCAAAAAAACCAAAAAATCCAACGCCATCGTTGTACTTTTTTAAGTGCATGCCGTTGACGATAGCCGCAATGCGGCCTAGCACGCGGCCTTGCGCATCCAGCGCCAGAAAAGGCTGCATCGTGCCATGCTCAAAAAACGGATTTTTTTTCGGATTGAGCGTTTCCGCTACGTCCCGCCGTAGCGGCGGGACCCAGTAGGGGTGGTTACGATACAGCCGATAGGGAAAGCCAATAAAGCGCCGCAGTTGCCAAAAGTGTGCGACTGGGACGACGCGTACCGTCTTTGCAGCCGGCGTATGTACCGAAACGGTGGCAGCTTCCATAAACTCAAATGACGCCGTGGCGCTTACCTACCCGATAGAAGGCTTCTAGAATATAATCGAGTTCCTCGTCGGTATGGGTAGCCATGAACGAAGTGCGCATCAGCGCTTGGCCTTGCGGTACAGCCGGGGGTACCACGGCGTTGACAAAAACGCCTTCTTCGAGCAGGTCGCGCCAGAACCGGAAACAGGTCATCATGTCGCCGATCACAACCGGGATAATAGGCGTTTGGCTGTTCCAGACGTTGAAACCTGCGCTGCGGAATCCTTCGCGCATGTAGTCGGAGATTTTCCAGAGGCGTTCTAAGCGCTCAGGCTCGCTTTCAAGAATGTCTAGGCACTTGAGTACCGTAGCTACGTTAGCTGGCGGCATGGAGGCCGAGAAGATATGCGCTGAGCTGGTATGGCGAATGTATTCGATCACGTCGCGGTCGCCTACGCAAAAACCTCCTAGAGAGGCAAAGCTTTTGGAAAAAGTCCCGACCGTTAGGTGCGCTTTGTGCTCCAGGCCAAAGTAAGCCGCTGATCCGCGCCCGCCAGGACCAATCACGCCTACGGCGTGTGCGTCGTCGAGCATTAGGGCGGCACCGAATTCTTCGGCAAGTTCTACGAGTTCGGGCACGCGGGCAATGACCCCGCTCATCGAAAACACCCCGTCGGTTACGATGAGCTTCCCAGCCTCTGGGTGCTCAAGTTGTGCCCGTTCCAGCAGACGGCGCAGGTGGTTAAGGTCGTTATGCCGGTAACGTACCGTGGTAGCCAGGCTGACTTGCGTGCCGGCCACAATGCTTGCATGGTTGTCTTTATCTGAAAAGATGATATCGTTTTTGGACGTGAGGGCTTGGATGACGCCCATGTTCGTCATGTAGCCCGTGGAAAACAAAATGCAGGCCTCGCGTCCCATAAAGCGGGCCAAGCGGGCTTCAAGCTCCAGATGCAGATCGAGTGTGCCATTGAGAAAGCGGCTACCGGTGCAGCCAGTCCCATACTTGCGAATGGCTTCGATGGCTGCCTCCTTGACCCGAGGGTCTGAAGTGAGGCCTAAGTAATTGTTCGACCCGGCCATGATGACCTCACGGCCGTTAATGATTGCCCGTGTACCTTCGTTGCGCTCAATAGGTCGAAAGTAGGGATATAACCCTGCAGCACGGACACGCGCATAATCTCCCGTTGGATCAAAAAACCGATGGCATTTGACAAACAGGCTGGGCTCTGCGGTAGACACCTGCGGGACGGCCAGCCGGTCCTGTGGATTGTGAACGGTGTCAGACATGGGAATCTCCCAGCGTTGATTCATGGAAAAACAGGTGATGCCGCTTGCCAAAAGCGCATCTTGTAAAATCGACGCTACAACGCAGCGTGTTTAAGAAGGATCTATGGCGTAGAGGTTGCATTTTGCTCAAACCGAAAATCGTAGGATATTTTCATGTAGGGTTTGCACACGCTTGCCCCGGTAAGCACGCCTTTCCAGACGCAGCAGCAGCTGCTCGATGCATGCTAGCGCAGCTTCGTTCCCTGGTCGCTTGGGGTAAGCCCATAACCGGGAGCGGTAATAAGGAAGGTTCTCTAAAAAGCGACGGACGTCTTCAGGGCGCAGCAAGCGGTCGTAGACAGCCATGCCCATTCCGTCACGCTCAAGAAACAAAGCATTCAAGGTTTGTTCAAAGATACCCCGATTCGGCATGACCAAAAGTGGCTTGCCCAGATAAAGTGCTTCACTGATGAGCGTAAACCCGGCGGTGCACACTACCGCTTGAGCGCAGGCTAGGTCGTGAAGAAATTCATCAAGCGAGGGTTTTTTAAAGATTAGGTTCGGATAGCGTGCGGCATCTTCTGGGGGTGGCAGGTTATAAAGGATAAACGGTACAGCTAGTTGTGCGAGCACCTGCGGTAGATGACCAACGCCTTCGGGCTGATTGACGTAAACTAGAATGGCTTCTCCAGAGACGGGCCTAAGCTGTTGTATTTCAGAGCGGATGATGGGAGGGATCAATGTGGTGCGTTCGGGCCGGCGCAGTGGAGGAAAGAAAAAGGAGGTCAGCAGCACATGTAGCGGTCGTTTAGGTGCAATCAGGCGGATAGCTAGGCAAGCTAGCGCCGCATCTAGCCAGTAGCGTAAAGGAAGCGGGTAACGCGTTTCTGTAACAATCTGTTGATGATTGAAGGAAAGCACAGGCACCCCAAGACGCTCAGCTGCTCGGGGCGTGAGAGCTTCAAAATCGGTAATAAGCAAATGCGGTCGAAAGGCGGACAGCTTTTCGGTCAGCTCATCTAGCAGGGTCCGTAGCTTACGTAGAGTAGTAGCATTGGCACGCAGTGTGGCTAGGAGTTGCATGCGGTTGCCATGCAATACCTGGCGTAAGGAAGGAACAGGCAGGACCGTTTCGCCGCTGGCTTGCAGCACGTCGCATGCTGTACCACCGCCGCAGAAGAGCAATTCATGGCCGCGTTGCCGAAGCTCTCGCGCGATGGCCAGTACACGCGAAGCATGGCCACGTCCTTGTCCACTTAGCGCATAAACGATCCGTGCCATAAATGCGGACTTGGTGGTAGGGCAAACTGCGCTAAAGATCGTAAAAATTAGCCAGAAAAGGAAACGCCTTGCTAAAATTGCAAGCGCAGGCGTGCCTGTGCGCCCCCAAAAGGCAAGGGGTGGAGCGTAAGGCTCAGGCGGTCGCTTACATCAAACGTGTACAAGTGAGCGTGGACATAGGCATCCAAGACGCTTAGGCCATACCATAAGCCAATGGCAATGTACGAAAGATCCCGGTTTCGGCGATAGCGGTCACGGTAGTGCCGCAACAAGTCGGCGCGACCGGCTTCGATGACAAAGCGGAAACGCTCGGCTTCTTCTCGGTACTGGGGATACTGCTGCGGTGCAATGGCATACAAGTAGGCATGGCGGTAGAGCAGATAGCGCTCGTTGAGCAAATGGGCTAATGTTGCAAACCCGGCCAGCCCAGCGTAGACAAAAGGGACTTTCCAGTACTGCCGGTTATAGACTTGTCCCCATCCAGGCAATACAAGTGCCCGCCACAGGGCCGCCTGTGGGGTGTGCACCGAATCCGGCGGTGAGGGCTGCCTGCCTGCAGGGAGGGTGAGCAATACCAGCATGAGCACCTTCATTCGCCCAGTAGAAGCGCCAGTAGACGCTCGAGCTCTTCGTCAGAAAAATACACAATTTCGATGCGACCGCTTCGGCTACTGGTACGGTGGCGGATATGTACGCGCGTGCCCAAGCGCCGTCGCAACTGGTCTTCGTAAGCGCGCAGCTGGAGGGTTTCTGCATCACCGGGTTCAGCGCTTGAGGCGCCTTTCGTTGCTTCCCGTTTCTCTTGTGCACGGTGCCAGGCACGCACGCGGTCTTCAACCTCACGGACAGACAGCTGCTTGGCTTCGATTTCCTGGAGTAGGCGCAGTTGGACCGTTTCGGGCAGTCCAATTAGAGCACGGGCATGCCCAGCCGTGATCGTGCCGTCGCGTAAACTGGCCTGAATGCGGGGGGGCAGCTTGAGTAAACGTAAAAAGTTAGCAACCGTAGCGCGGTTTTTACCTACTTTCTCGGCCACTTGCTCTTGCGTCAGCCCGCATTCTTCCATAAGGCGCTGGTAGCCCAAAGCTACTTCAATGGGGTTGAGCTCTTCGCGCTGGACGTTTTCAACCAGCGCCATTTCCAACATTTCTTCACTACCGGCCTCACGAATGTAGGCCGGGATGCGCTTTAGACCCGCGCGGCGCGCTGCCCGCAAACGCCGTTCCCCTGAAATCACTTCGAACTGATTATTGCCCAAAGCGCGAACAGTAATCGGCTGAATAATGCCCAACTGAGCAATCGACTGCGCTAGTTCCTCTAGGGCTTGCTCGTCGAAATCTTTGCGGGGCTGGTATGGATTGGGGCGAATGTGGTCGATGTCAATCTCAGCTACGCGACCTAAAAGCCGTAGCCGTTCCTCAAAGTGATAAAGTCGGCTTTTAGGCGTTTCTACACCCGCAAGTTCATCGGTTGCCGTTTCCTCTCGCGCTGGAGGCGGAAGCAGCGCATTTAACCCACGCCCTAAGGCTGCCTTACGTGTTGCCATTGATTGTTGGAGCTTTGGCTAATGCCCTAAAGGTTAAGAAGCGGGTGAAGCCCGGTGCATGGCCGAAGGCAAGATGCCGTTGGTTGCTGGGGCTTCTTCCGAGGTCGTGTCGTTTTGCAAAAAGCGCTGATTGTTTTGCAAAATTTCTCGCGCCAAGGCCATGTAGTTGCGGGCGCCAATACTTGTAATGTCGTACAGCAGTACGGGCCGCCCAAAACTGGGGGCTTCTGAAAGCCGCACGTTCCGCTGCACAATCGTCCGGAATACTTTGTCGCCAAAGTATCGTTGCACTTCCTCGGCTACTTGATTGGATAGCCGCAGCCGCGTGTCGAACATGGTCAGCAGCACACCCTCGATTTCTAAATTAGGGTTTAGGTGCTGGCGGACAATCTTAATGGTGTTGAGCAATTGGCCCAGGCCTTCCAAGGCAAAATACTCGGCTTGCACAGGGATAAGCACCGAGTTGGCAGCAGTGAGCGCGTTGAGCGTGAGTAAACCCAGCGAAGGCGGGCAATCGATAATCACAAAATCGTACTTGCGGCGGGCCCGTCGGAGCGCATGGGCCAAAATGCGCTCGCGTTCCGCCACGTCGATCATTTCAATTTCAGCCCCAACCAGATTGATATGGCTCGGTACGATTTCTAAAAAAGGCAGATCAGTGGGCAGAACGGCTTCCTCTAAAGCGATGTTACCAATGAGCACCTCATAGGTGGATTTCTGCACGGTACGCGGATTAACGCCTACCCCCGAAGAGCAATTCGCCTGAGGGTCGATGTCAATCAGCAGCGTTGGGCGCTCGGTAGCTGCTAGGGAAGCCGCCAGGTTAATCGCGGTGGTCGTTTTGCCGACCCCGCCTTTTTGATTGGCTATGGCAATGACTTTACCCATGAGTACCCACCGTCTTGCAGCCGCGAAAGCCTTTCATAGATAGCGCGAAAACGGATAAGGCCCGCCTTTGTTGCGCCTTCCTAACCAAACGCGCTTCACGCTGTCGGTTAATCTATAAAGAAACCAACGATTAAGCCAGACTTTTTTCGCACAAAAAGCGAAGATTGGATCACGCTTAGCCGCCTTGCGTTTTGTCGGGTGCATACAAGGCGCGCATTCCTGGTCCCCATGGCCCGACGCTTTGTCTTAAAGGCTGACCCCACAACGCCGAAAGCCACGCTTACTGTCGATTATGCTGGGCAGCTCAATGCGCAACAATATGCAGTGGCCACAGCAGGAGGCGGTCCGGTGCTTGTTGTGGCCGGTGCCGGTACGGGCAAGACGCGGGCACTGGTTTACCGCGTGGCCTACTTGGTCGAAACCGGTACGCCACCCGAGGAAATCGTGCTGCTTACCTTTACCCGACGGGCTGCGCGGGAGATGTTGGCTCGTGCAGCAGCTTTGCTCGATGGCCGCTGCGAGCGCGTCCAAGGTGGCACGTTCCACGCCTTTTGCCTGGGAATTCTCCGTCGCTACGCAGCACGCCTAGGCTATCCGAGTACATTTACCGTATTGGACGCTTCGGACGCGGCCGATGTGATTGATCTGTTGCGCACGGCGCGTGGATTAGGCCGCAGCGCCCGCCGATTCCCACGAAAACAAACGCTACAAGACCTCTTTTCGGCAGCTGCTAACCATCCTGACTTGTCGCTGCAGGCCTTACTTGAAGCCCGCTATCCCCAGTTTCTGGAGCATCTAGAAGCCATAGCAAGCCTGCAGCAAGACTACGCGCGCTATAAGCGTCAGCATGGCCTGATGGACTATGATGACCTGCTGGCCTGCACGCTAGAACTTTTTGCGCTTCACCCCGACGTGCACCGCCAGGTGGCTTCCCGATGCCGCTACGTACTGGTTGACGAATACCAAGATACCAACCGCCTTCAAGCTGAGCTGGTGCAGCAGCTTGCGGCCGTGCACGGCAATGTGATGGCCGTTGGCGACGATGCCCAATCGATTTATCGGTTTCGAGGGGCCGACTGGCGGAACATCTTCGAATTTCCACAACGCTTCCCGGGCACCCGCATCCTTAAACTGGAGCAAAACTATCGTTCAAGGCAGCCTATCTTAGATCTAGCAAACCAAATCCTGCAACGGGCCCACCACCGCTACGACAAGGTGCTTTTCAGCCATCGCCAAGACGGAGAAAAACCAGCCATTATCCCTGCCCCCGATGAACGCACCGAAAGCCGGTTCGTATGCCAAATGATCCTAACGCTGCGCGAGCAAGGCGTGCCTTTGCACCAAATGGCTGTGCTGTTTCGCAGTAGCCACAATGCTTTCGCCTTGGAATTGGAGCTCAACCGGCACGGCATCCCTTACGTAAAGTATGGTGGACTCAAGCTGAGTGAGGCCGCTCATGTGAAAGATCTTTTGGCCTACGTGCGCCTTTTGGAAAATCCGAAAGATGCAGCCGCCTGGAACCGCGTGCTGCAGCTCATCGAGGGCATTGGCCCGCGCACGGCGCAACAGCTGATCGCTTGGCTTGTAGCTGCGCAAAGCGAACCCTTTCGGCTCGCCGAACGGCCTTTTTCCCCGCGCTACGCCGAGGCCCTGATGCAACTTTTTACGCTGCTACGCCAGCTTCGGGAAACGGACTGGCCACTGGAGGCACAGCTCGATGCGCTGCTGCGGTACTACACGCCGCTTTGCGAGCGTCGCTACTATGAAGACTTCCCTCGCCGGCTGCAAGACTTGGAACACGTGGTTAGCCTCAGTGCACGCTTTCAAAGCCGAGCGGCATTTCTGGAGGCAATGGTCCTAGAGCCGCTGGAGCTTACCGCGCTTGAGGTAGATCCCGTGCTCGAAGACGAGCCCCCGTTGGTGCTGTCTACCATTCATTCGGCCAAAGGCCTGGAATTTCACACCGTGTTTATCATTCATGCGCTCGAGGGTGTGTTGCCCTCGGCTTACGCCCTCAGCGATCCGGAAGCCCTCGATGAAGAGCTCCGGTTGTTGTACGTAGCTATTACGCGCGCCCGTGAGCACCTGTTTATCTCGTATCCCGTCGTGCGCTATCAGGCTAGCATGGGAACGTACCTGGCCCATCCAAGCCGTTTTATACGAGAGCTTCCTGAATCGATCCTAGAGCCCTGGATGCTGGTAGAAGAACCTGGGCCACCTGGGCTTCCGGCCCCCTCCAATGTAGCCAACGGCCATCCATGACCGAAGTATATCGCACAACCGTGCCTACCGATGCTGTACTAAGCATTGAAGAAGTCGGGCTGGATCAACTGGAATTGATCCGCGAGCTTAACCTGCGCATTTTCGAGGAAGAGCGCGTTATCAACACCTTTGATCGCGAAGATTTATTGATTTTGCTGGCGCGCGTTAATGGCGTGCCGGCAGGGTTCAAGATCGGCTATCGTGAAAACGGCCGCACGTTTTACAGTGCCAAAGGCGGCGTGTTGCCAGAATACCGTCGCCAGGGTATTGCCCGTCAGCTGCTTTATGTGATGATGGACTGGGCACGCCAGAAAGGCTATAAGCGGTTTGCTTACGATACGTTTCCCAACCGGCATCCTGGCATGACCGTCCTGGGGCTTATCGAAGGCTTTCGCGTAACACGGGCCGATTATAACACCTACTATCGCGACTACCGGCTGCGACTGGAAAAAGACCTGTAACCTCCTATGGCAAACGAACCCTGGCTGGAGGCTGACCAAACTGAAGGTGCGCAAGCACGCCGCGCAGATCTCCTCAAAGGGTTACGCCAAGTGCAGTACTGGATCGATGAAGCGCTCGCCCAGGTGCCCGACGAAACTGCGCTCTGGTGGGAACCCGCAGCAGGTGTTCCTTCAATTGGAGCGCGCCTGCAGCATATTCTGGGTGCCAGTCGGCGACTGGCCGCCTATGCCTTAGCTGCCGATCCCGATCCCGAAAGCCTGGCCGCAGCCGCCCGATCGGATTGGACCCCTCAGATGCTGCCCAAAGCGAGCTTGGTGCAGGAAGTTCGCGACTTTTTTGCTGAATTGATCCACCGTCTTGAAGCACTGCCCGAGGAGGCAATGGACGAGCTGCGCCCGCTTGGCCGAAAACGACTGCCCGTACGGCGCTGGACGATCTTGCATCACCTTGTCGAGCATGCGGCCCATCATAGCGGCCAGCTTATCTTGCTCGTGCGGCTCTACACGCACCACGTTGGCTAAAAAAGCCTTCTTGTTTGCAACTCTGCGGCTTAAAGTGCCGTAGGCTAGGCATCAAAGAACAGGCTTAGGGCCAAGCATGTCGCTACTGCTGTTCGAAATCGGAGAAGGATTTCGGAGCGCTCTGCATGCGATCATGGCGCACAAGCTGCGCGCCGTTTTGACTACGCTAGGCATCATTATCGGCATTGTGGCCGTAACGCTAATGGTGACCGTGATCAATGGTGTCGAGCGTGGACTGAATGCAACGCTTTCGGTTCTAGGTGCCGATGTGCTTTATGTTGAGAAATTCCCCTGGGCCTTTAACCCTTCGCGCTGGTGGGAGTACATCAACCGTCCTGAGCTGAAACCTGAGCTGGCGGCCCTCATTGCGCAACGTGCACGCTACGTCAGTGCTGCAGCTCCGGTTTATTGGCATCAAGGCTATGCACGCTATGAACGCGTGACCGTATCGCAACTCTCAATTGTAGGCACGACAGCCGATTACGTGCGCGTGCACACCTTTGATGTGGCGCTAGGCCGCTTTTTTACCGAAGTAGAAGACCGCAGCGGCCGTCCCGTATGCGTGCTAGGAGCTGAAGTCGCCGCGCGTTTGTTTCCTGTAGCCCAGCCTTTGGGAAAGTTTATCCGCTTAAACAACCACCGCTGTCAGGTCATTGGCGTGATGGATCGCCAGGGTACCGGACCGGACAGTCCTGCGGGGCTTGATTTGCAGGTACTGATTCCGCTGAGCACGTTTAGTCGTTTCTTTGGCCTGCAGGGCCGAAGGGTTTCTATCCAGGTTAAAGCAGTGCACCCCGATCTTTTAGCATTGGCCCAAGATGAGGTGACAGGCATTTTGCGGGTGGCACGTAAGTTGGACGCTTTGGAGAAAAATAACTTTGAAATCAACACCCTGCAGGCTTTTCAAAGGCAGATGGCACCGGTCAAGGGAGCTATCTATGGGGTGGGTATTTTTCTAACGGCCCTTTCGCTGTTTGTAGGTGGCATTGGGGTGATGAACATCATGTTTGTTTCGGTTAAAGAGCGCACCCGGGAAATTGGCATCCGAAAAGCTGTTGGTGCTACGCCGCGGGCAGTTCTGACGCAGTTTCTGATGGAGGCCGTGATGGTTTGTTTGGTAGGCGGGGTGATTGGGGTGCTGCTGTCTATAGGACTGACGGCGATCGTGGATTTAATGCTGCCTACGTATTTACCAGCCACTACGGTGATGTTGGCGTTTCTAATTTGCATTTTGACTGGTGTAACGTTTGGGTTGGCGCCGGCCTGGACGGCTGCACGTGCCCAGCCCATTGAAGCACTCCGCTACGAATGACGGCTGCCTATGGAATGGCGTGAAGCTTTTCGTATGGCCTGGATGGCGCTTCAGGCAAACAAGCTGCGCTCGAGCCTGACGCTGCTAGGAATGGTAGTAGGCATTTTTGCCATCATTAGCTCGGTAACAGCGGTGCAAGTCATCGACGTGTACTTTCGCGAGTCGATGACGTTTTTGGGGGTTTCTACCTTCACGATTACCCGCTATCCGGCTATAGAAATTAACGGCGGCCAACAGGAGTACCGGCGCCCTATTACGTATGCCCAGGTGGAACAGCTCCGGCGTACCCTGACGCTGCCTGTGTACCTTAGCGTGCTAGAAGGGTTTGCGATGGGATCACTGCAATATGAGTCCCAGAAGACCGAGCCTGGGGTGATCCTGATTGGGACCGACGAGCACTTTTTGGAGAACTATGGCTATGAACTGGACATAGGTCGCTTTTTTACTGCCCAGGAAGTGCACTATGGGCGCATGGTTACGGTTTTAGGTTCGGTAGTCGCCGAAGAGTTGTTTCCTAACATATCCCCTGTAGGGAAGGTGGTGCGTTTTCAAGGGCAGCCTTACGAAGTGATTGGCGTGCTCAAGGAAAAAGGGAGTTTCCTGGGCTTTAGCCAAGATCGCCGCATCTTTATCCCCATTACGACGGCTTTTGCACAGTATGGCCGGCCGGATCGTGACCTGGGATCGGTAAGCGTGCGTGTGGCCCGGCCCGAGCTCCTGGGTGCAGCGATGGAAGAAACCATCAGCCGGCTCCGGATCATTCGGAAAGTGCCTCCGCATAAGCCAAACGACTTTGAAGTTAGCACGAACGACTCCATGCGGGGGGTTTTTGATCGGTTTACGCGTTTGCTGTCGATGGCAGGTGCTGGTATTGGTTTCATTGCGCTACTGACGGCGGGTATTGGCATTATGAATATCATGCTGGTATCGGTCGCAGAGCGCACCCGAGAGATTGGCATTCGGAAAGCTGTTGGGGCCCGGCGGCGAGATATTCTGGGGCAGTTCTTGCTTGAAGCATTTTTCTTGTGCCAGTTAGGCGGGCTTGTAGGTATTTTGCTGGGCGTTTTGACAGGTAACCTGGTTGCCCTGCGGTTCGATATTTCGGCGGTGTTTCCGTGGGAGTGGGCACTGATGGGTGTTTTGCTGGTAACGCTCGTTGCGGTCGTGTTTGGCAGCTATCCGGCCTATAGGGCGGCCCGGTTACATCCCATAGAAGCTTTGCGTTACGAATAAGTCTATGGAAGAGACGCTTACACCTGCCGAACGCGCCAAGCGTATAGCTGGCCAGCATGTGGCGGCTATGGTGGAAAACGGCATGCGGCTAGGGCTGGGTACAGGATCAACGGCTGCTTGGGCCATTCGTGCACTTGGGCACCGGGTACGCGAAGAAGGACTGCACGTGGTGGGCGTGCCCACCTCGTATGCTGCCGAACGTTTGGCCCGGGCCGAAGGCATTCCGCTGGTCACGCTCGATGATGTTGACGTGTTAGATCTGGCCTTCGACGGTGCCGACGAGGTAAGCCCCACGCTGGATGTAATTAAGGGCCGAGGGGCTGCACATACCCGGGAAAAAGTCGTAGCGGCTCAGGCACGCCGCTTTGTCATTTTGGTCGATGAATCCAAGCTGGTTGAACGCTTGGGCACGCGCTGGCCGGTTCCTGTTGAAGTGCTTCCTATGGCCGCTACCCCTGTTATGCGAACCTTAGAGCGGCTGGGAGCCGTGCCCGTCTTGCGTATGGGCCAAGGCAAAGACGGTCCTGTAGTGACCGATCAGGGTTTTTGGATCATTGATGCCCGATTCCCCAACGGCATTGACGATCCACAGGCCTTGGCGATCAAGCTTTCTACGTTACCTGGTGTGCTAGACCACGGCCTATTTTTAGATATGGTTACCGACGTTTTGGTAGGTCAGGCTGATGGTCACGTTCGTCATCTGAAAAAATCCGCGGGAGCACGCCAATAAAAAAGCCCTCTAAAAAAGAGGGCTTTTTTGATCATTCAGCCGATCAAACACTTACTGCAGGCGGAAGATCACAGGCAGCGACATACGCACCCGAACAGGCCGTCCGCGCTGCTTGCCTGGCTTGAACTTAAGCTGACCAATGCACCGAAGGGCTTCTTCATCTAACCCAGCGCCTACACCACGCAGCACCTGTGCATCGGAAACGTTGCCTTGCTCATTGACGATAAACTGGACAATGACCCGACCTTCTACGCCCGCCTTTCGGGCAATCTCCGGATACTTAATGCAATTGTAGATGGCCTGCTGGCCGCCAATCAACTCGGGCATTTCCTCGACCACTACGAAAACCTCGGGCTCCGGCTCTTCCTCTTGTTTTTGAGGAGGGGGCGGGGGTGGCGGGGGTACGCTAGCCACTGCCTCTCCGATATCTAAGGCTGCGTCCAGATTCAGCTCTGCCTCTTCCAATGTCGTTTCATCCGGCACTTCGACAGGCACTGGGGGGCGCGGCGGAGGTGGAGGAGCGACTTCCTGGCGGGTCTGGACAATTTCCTCCATTTGCACCACTTCCTGCTCTTCAACTACAAACTGCACGCCTTGCTCTGGGCGCCAGTCGATGCGAAACGCCACAATGAGCAGGATCAACGTGAGGATCAGGCCGATCTCAATATACAAGGGATACCGCTTCCGCAGATCGGCCTCTTCTGTTTTGCGAATAAATCCCATGGCACCAATTCGGTTAAGAATTTGGAAAGCAAAGATACATTAAGCCTATCACGTATGCGATGTGAAAAATCTGTAAGGCATATGCCTAGTACGGTCCAGGGTTCCACACTTAGCTTTTCTCTGGGAAAAAAGTAAACCCTCGATCAAAAGCTACGCCTGCTAGCAGTCCCAGCAGATCAGCCCCTAGGTCCCACCCTTCGGCGGAGCGGCCTATGGGAAGCACGCCCTGGCCAATCTCTGTTAGCGCAGCTAGTAAAACTCCGGCAATCAGTACCTGCCTGAGGTGGTGCGGTTTTGTCAAAAGCCAGAATCCCGAAAAACCGGCAAACAATACAAAATGGGCAATTTTGTCTAACCATAACGTAACTGCCGGTTCTACGAGCTTGCCAGGTAGAAAACAAGCAACCAAAAGGGTCGCTGTCCAAATCCAAGGAAGTAGTCGCAGCATTAGGCCTTTTGCAGAAAGCGTTCGCGCAGTACTTGGGGAAGGTGTGTTAGCAGATCCATGGCCATCATGCTTTGGAGGGCCGCTTGCGCTGCGTAATGGTCGGCTACGGCGCCGCCCACGTGGAGCGCGCAAAGCGCGGCGCGATCAGGGGACAGGCCTTGGGCGAGCAAACCTACGCATAGTCCTGCCAGGATGTCGCCTGTCCCGGCTGTTGCTAAGGCTGGGTTACCGGTAGCATTGATCCAGACTGTGCCATCTGGGCAGCCTACGAGGCTAGGCATTCCTTTAAGCAGCAGCACACAGTTCCACGCGCGGGCGTACTGTTGCACGACCCGGACGCGATCGGTTAGGTCTACGTCGTTGCCAACCAGTCGCCGAAACTCTCCGGCATGTGGCGTTAGAATCCACCGTCCCTGGGCATGGTGGCGTATTAAATCGGTAAACCCTACGAGGGCATTTAGGCCGTCGGCATCAACGACAACAGGCTGTGTGGCTCGCTCGAGCAGGCTGCGCACAAAGCGTTGCGTGTCGGGATGACGTCCTAAGCCTGGACCAATCAATAACGCCTGTGCCCGTTCTAACCCGTTGGCCAGCACGTCGAAAGCGTCCTCCTGATCAATGCCCCCCCGTTCTGTTTCGGGTAGGCCGAGTAAAGCCACTTCGGTCAACTTAGTAGCTAAGATAGGACGTACGCCAGAAGGGCAGGCACACAGCACGTAGCCAGCGCCAATGCGAGCGGCGGCCGTAGCCGCCATAACCGGGGCTCCGGTAAACTCACGCGATCCCGCTACAACAATGGCCAAGCCGGCACTGTACTTGTGCGCATCGTGAGCGCGGCGTGGAAGCCAATGCCTTATGGTGGTGTCGGTAGCGCGCCAGGCGCACCCAGCTTGCTGGGCAGCCTCGACGAGCACGTGGCGTGGAATGCCAATTTCAGCAACTTCGATCTTCCCGCAGTACTTGGGCCCCTCGCCGATGAGTAGGCCTACCTTGAGTGCGCCCATAGTGACCGTTCGCGTAGCCCGAACAGCTCTGCCCAGCACCTGCCCTGTATCGCTATGCAGTCCGGTTGGAATATCAATGGCCAGGACAGGGGCGGTGCGCGTGTTTAGCCATTCCACGATTTCCGCTAGCGGCGTGCGTAGTGGGCTAGATAGGCCGGTCCCCAGTAGGGCATCGACGTACACATCAGCAGGCGGCAACTGATCCAATGCGGCTGCTGATTCGGTGCGATGCAGACGCAGTCGGTTTTCGGCGTCGGCTTCGGCAAGGTGCACGAGCAGCTGGTAGTTGGCGGCTGCATCGTCGCTCATGCTCGAAACGTCGCTTAGCGTCACGACATGGACTCGGGCACCCTGGGCGTGCAACACGCGGGCCAGCACGAACCCGTCGCCCCCGTTGTTGCCGCGGCCGCACAGGCAAATGACAGTGCGGCCATCAACGGTTCCTAACATCTGCGCCGCCACCGCGGCTGCCGCGCGACCAGCAGTTTCCATCAGTACCCGTCCGGGCAGGCCTAGCACCTCGATGGTATGCTGGTCGGCTGCCCGCATAGCTTGGGCTGTTAAGACCGGCTCGGCAAATACGTCGGGCATGGCTTCAGCACCCTTGCATGTGGGGTAACGCTGCCGGCTTTGAAAGAAGCGACGTGGGTAAAGATCCCACGCTAGGGCAAAGGGGGAAAACGGAGCGTATCGGCAGGCGCAACCTCCCATCGGGGACGGGTTTGCAGTGGCTCGGCAAGCCAGACGAGTGGCTCAGGGGGCGCGTAGGGTATCAGTTGACCGCCATCCCATCGCTGGTTAGCATTACGATCCAAGAAAGCCCGGAGCCGATAGCGGCCTTCAGGTACGTGTTCAAACCGAAACAGGCTGTCTCCCGGTGTTAGTTGTACTTGTCGTACAGGCAGCCCTGCTGTCTGTGGAAGCAGCTCTACAACGATCGGGGCGGTTGTATCGGGCGAAATCACCAGGCCGCTTACGCTGCCTAGATCCGATTCGGAAAGGCCTATGAGCACAGCTTGCCAGAGCGTGTCGGCAATGCCTAGAACGCGACCGTCCAGCACCAGCGTAAGGCGCTCGCCTAACTGTAGCGGAGGATCCAACACCAGCCAAAACGTCGTGCCGTTTGCAGTTTGCAGATGGAAGCGTCGGGCTTGCCCTGCCTCGTCTGTGAGGTGAATGGCTGCTGCTAAGGAGGATGGAGGGGCATTAAAGCGAAGTCCAAAGGGCTGATCTGACAGCAATCGGGCTTCAGGGCTGGGCACAAAGCCTAAAAAACGTAGCCGTAAGGTATCGGGACGATCGACGGCCAGGAGGCGCAGCGTATCGTTGGGTGCCAGGTTACCGACCGTATCGGCCACGCTACCAATGCGCAGCAGGTGCGTTCCGGGCGTGAGGGGTTCGGTTTCAAGGTATACCTCTGGTGAAGACTCGGCCGTCTGGTAGACGTGCTGCAACGCGATGCGTGTGGTATTCTGGAAAAGGTACCAATTTTGGGGATCAGGGCTAAGAAGGCGCACCGGCTCGGAAAAACGCACGCGCAGGCGACGGTTGGAAAGTGCCTCTGCACGCTGGGGCGTTGGGGGCAGCGTGTCGCGCGCGGTGAGTAGCCAAGGGCGTGCAAAGGGCGTAGCTGCTGTGTCGGCTTGTAGTGCTGGGAAAGGTGGGGCAGCAAAAGCTTCATCCGGATCGGGTCGGCGATTGCGGTTGCGGTCTACCAAGGCAATCACGAAATAGGGCTGCTCGCTCAGGTAGGCAAAGCGAAAGCGCCCCTCGGGGTCTGTTTGCGTGCGATAGTCCGGCTGCGCAGGCAGCGTGGTCGGCGGTAGTGTGTCGCCTAAAGCATAGGCATAGACGTCCACATTGGCCACAGGCATTCCCGTGGCTGCGTTAATTACGCGGCCTTCGATGCGGCCTTGATTGATGGTCGGTCCCGTTGAAAATGCTAAGGTAATCGGTTCCTTCAGGCTGACACCACGTAGGTCGCGTAAGTTGGTATCCAAGGTTAGGACGTAGGTGGTATTGGGGCGAAGGGGCGACGGTAGGCGTAGCGTAACGATGCGGCCGCGCACGCGGATATCAGGGCGCTGCGGTAAGGCCGGCGTGATGGTCAAGGCACGTGTCACCGAAGCGGGTTCGACTGCTTCAGAAAAAACAAGCCGCACTTCTGGATCTTGCACATGCGTAGCCCCACGGGAGGGCGTGCTTTCAACAAGGGCCGGAGGTGTGCGGTCAGGGGGACCGCCTGTAGGTGCTACAGGATTGGCGCAGGCAGCAAGGCAGGCAAGTGCAAGCCAGGCTTTATGGCGTTGTAGCAGCATCTGTTGTGGCACGACTACGAAGGGTAAAAAGCAAATAAACACTTAAAGCTGTGGCTGTCAGCGCAAGGGTTGGCACCAAGTAACGCGTTAGTAAGCCAGGCGGCTTGGTAGGCAAGGGCGCTTGCGTTTCCGGAAAGGCTGGATGTTCTAGGCGGAAAATAAGATGCTGGGCTACGGTGTCGGTTACTATGGGTTGGCAAGAAGCGGCAAAAAGCACGCGACCATCGGGGGCTTGGAGCGCATACTGCATGGCCAGCGTTATGCGTCGCAATACCTGCTTTCGTGGCAGTAGCTGGTAGGTAACTTGTGCAGCAGTAATCTGGTAGCGGACCGTTGGCAGCGGCGTTGTTGCTGTGGTGTAGAGCTTTCGGCCTTCCTGAAGCCAGCTAGCCTCTAAGGCTGTTTGTACGTAAGGCAGCGTGTCTGGTGCTTCTAGCCGAAACGCTTGTAGCGAGTCTGGCAGCGTTAGGCAGGCATGGGCCAAACGCTGGAACTGCTCCAGGTTGGTCAGCGGCAGCACTTGCGCTTGGAGCACTGAGGTGCTGCCTATAAACAGACAGCCGATGCAATACAAAATTCGCATAACACCATGAGCTTTTGCTGGAAAGATCTGAAATCCCGGAGCCAAAGTCATCACAGTACGGTTTGAAGGACGGCAGCTACCCCCAATGTGTATGCTAAGCCACCGGCAACGCAAAACGTTAACGCGTCTTTTGCAGCGCAAGTACCGGGAGCAGCTGGGGCAGTATCTGATTGAGGGTGTGCGTGCCTTGGAAGCTGCGCTGGCTGCGGGAGCCCCATTGCTGGAGGTACTAGTGACTGCACCAGCAAGGCAGCGTCCGGCTGTTGCTGCCTTGCTGGAACGCGTTACCGTGCCGGTAACGCTGCTTACCGAGGAAGAGCTCGCGCGCTTCTCAACGGTTGAAAACAGCCAAGGCGTTTTGGCTATTGCTCGCCTGGTATGGCATCCAGAAGAGGTACTGTTTACTTGCCAGCATGTGGTAGTGCTTGACCGGTTGCAAGATCCAGGAAATGCAGGAACGATCCTTCGGGCAGCGGCTTGGTTTGGCGTAGACGCTGTAGTCGCTGGTTCCGGTACGGTTGATTTATATCAGCCCAAAGTGGTGCGGGCAGCTATGGGAGGGCACTGGGATTTGCGTTTGGTGCGTGCTACCCAACTGCCTCTGCTGCTCGATCGGCTGCGTGCTGCCGGTTTTGCTTGCTATGGTGCTGACCTCGAGGGCACGCCAGCGCCGGCTTGGCAGCCGCGCCAACCCGCTGTGCTGGTGCTGGGCAGTGAAGCCCACGGACTTGATCCAGAGCTTAAAAGGCGACTCGATGCGAGTGTAACAGTGCCTGGTACGGTCCAGCGCCGCGCTACCGAGTCCCTCAACGTCGCTATGGCTGCAGCCGTTTTGCTGTATGAATGGCTGGGCCGCCGGTAAGGTCTACAGCTTTGCCAGCAAAAGGAAGCAGAATCGGCGTATATTTAGAGTTTGTAGGCCCTGTTCAGATATTGTAACGCATGGAGATTCCTGCGCTTCAGGGGATGGCCATCGGCCAAACCTTGCTGCCGATGGAGAAACCTTTACGTTTGCGCGAGCGCCATCGCTCGTTCCGCATAGGTATCCCTCGTGAGGTAGCCAACGAAGAACGCCGGGTAGCCTTAGCTCCCAGCGGTGTTGCCACGCTGGTGGCTAATGGCCATGAAGTGTTTGTAGAACAGGGGGCTGGCGTGCTGGCACACTTTGCCGACGCAGAGTATATGGAGGCTGGGGCGCAAATTGTGGCTACTCCGGAAGACCTCTACAGTCGGTGCGAACTGATCGTTAAGGTAGGTCGGCCTACCGAAGATGAGCTGCGGCTTTTGCAAGAAAACCAAGTGTTGATTTCTGCGCTGCATTTGGGTTCTACAACGCCGCAGTTTTTGCACCGGCTGATGGAGCTGGGCATTACTGGCATCGGCTTTGAGTTTATTCGCGACTCGGACGGCACGCTGCCTATTGTGCGCATGATGCATGAAATCATGGGCTCAATGGCCGTGCAAATTGCTGCCCGCTACCTTGAAAGCAATGAGGGGGGCAAAGGAGTGATGCTCGGAGGAATTTCTGGTGTACCTCCGGCCACAGTAGTTATTATCGGGGCTGGGGTAGTAGGGGAGTGGGCAGCCCGTACGGCGCTGGGTTTTGGTGCCCATGTAGTCGTGCTGGATACCGACCTTGGTGCACTTCGGGCTATTGAACACTATCTAGACCGGCGGGTTACCACGGCCATGGCTTCCGTGGAGTATATCCGCAAAGCCGTGCGCTCGGCCGATGTAGTCATTGGTGCTAAAATGAGCGATGGGCAGCGCGCTCCTATTTTGGTCACCGAAGATATGGTCGCCGAAATGCAACCGGGCTCGGTTATTGTCGATACCATGATCGATCAAGGCGGATGCATCGAAACGAGCCGCCCTACAACGCACTCCAACCCTATCTTTCGGAAATACGAGGTCATTCACTACTGCGTGCCCAATATGCCTTCGAACGCAGCACGTACGGCCACCTATGCTCTGAACAACGTGCTGGTCCCCTACCTCATCGATATTGGCGAAAGCGGCTCTATTCACGAAGCCCTTTGGCGCAACGTTGGTCTGCGCAACGGCACCTACGTCTACCGGCGCCATCTTACCAAGAAAAGCTTGGCAGCAATGTTTGGCTTGCCTTATCGGGATATTGAACTGCTCATCGCTTCTGGGCTTTAATCCACGCTGGTTTCTTGGAGGGCTCGTGTGGTTGCGCCTACAACAAGCTCAAATTCCAGATGTACCTTTTCGATAGGGACTGGCTTGCCCGCTTCTATGTGCTTAATGAGAATTTCTGCAGCCTTTTCGCCCATCTTTTCCTTAGGGACGCGTACGGTTGAAAGCGACCAAGGCGTGTAATGCAAGAAGGCTAAATCGTCAAACCCCATCACCGACACCTCGCCAGGCACGCGAAAGCCAAGCTCTTCCAGCGCACGCAACACGCCTAAGGCGACCAGATCGTTGTAGCAAGCCACAGCTGTGGGCATAGGGGAGGGATGCTGCGCAAAGTAAGCCCGCGCGGCTTCATAGCCGTCCCGCGTGTGCGCTCCGGCATAAATGACCTGCTCATCGCGTAAGGCGCGGTGCGAAGTGCTAAAAGCGCGACGTACACCTTCCAGGCGCTCTTCGGTGTGGAGGGAGTAGCGCGGCCCGGCAAAATAGACAATGTGCGTATGCCCTTGCGCCATGAGGTACTGAATGGCCGCTTGTGCCGCACGTACGTTATCGATGTCGACCAGATTGGCTTGCAATCCCCGAATGCCTTCCAAAAGTACAAATGGAATGTTGCGACGCTTAAGCTCAAAAATGTGGGACAAATCCGCTTCGTCGTCAATCACGGGCGTAATGATAAAACCGTTGACGTCTTTAGCAGTCATGAGCTGAATGATGCGCTGTTCAGCCTGATAAGAGCCTTCAGAGCTGGCCACCAGGATGGTGTAGCCTTTGGGCTCGGCAACGCGACGCGCACCAGCAATCAGTTCTGCATAGTACGGATTGTCGTCTTCCTTGATGATAAAGCCAATGCTGCGCTCGCTGTCTGAGCGAAACCGATGCCGCGCAAACTCGCGCGGTCGGTAATTCAGCTCGCGCATAACAGCCAGCACTTTTTCGCGCGTGGCTGCACTGACGGTGTCGCGGTCGTTCAAAACAGCCGAAACCGTAGCCTTGGAAACTCCTGCCAAACGTGCTACATCGGCAATGGTCGGATTGGAACGTTTGCTCATAAAAGTTCGCTGCGCAACGCGGACTAAACTAGACCTTTAAATCGGTTCAAACTGTTTTTGAAATAGAAGTGGCAGTCTGCAAGTTCCCAAAGAGACCAGAGGGGCTAGGGTTTCGTTTTCAGCGAGTACAAATTGGGCAGTTCATTTTCAAAGTAAATGAGCGGGTGGGCATAAAAACGTCGAAAGTCCTCAGCACTGGGGTGACCGGGGTAAGGAGCATAAAAGTGCCCTGGGATTGTGTAGGCATTGCGCCAGGTAAGGACGTAGACGATCTGCCGTGTGTCTGCGTCGTGATCTAAGGCCTTGAGCAATTTCCCCGTCCACCAGGTGCTGTCCGGAATACCTTCCAGGCCGGTTTCCGTGAGGGCTGCCAACTTCCCACGGGCTTGGGCAAGCTTGACCACGTCGTGCAATTCTCGAATCAAAAAAGGTAGCGTCTCTTCGCGCTGGTGGGAATAGTAATCGTCAAAGCCCAGGAGGTCGACATACGCATCCCCAGGGTAGCGTTCTAGGTAGTCCTCTGGAGAGGTAAAGCGATCGGACGAATAGGCCCAGAGCAGGTGATGCAGCCCTTTCTCTTGGCGGAGGTAGTCGACCGTAAAGCGCCAAAGCTGTATGAATTCCTCCGGCGTGCAATGCCGACGTCCCCACCAAAACCAGCTTCCGGTCCACTCATGAAAAGGCCTAAAAATAATCGGAATGGCGACAGTGTCGCGGCCCTCAGGCGGCAGACCGCGGAGCCGTCGTGCAAAGTCGGCAAAGCGATCGAGCCAGGTGCGAAACTGTTCATGATGGGAGCCGCCAGGCAGGATTGCGTAAACTGCCCGCGTAGTATCCCAGGCACTGCCACCACTGACCGGATTGTCCATGTGCCAACTTATTGTAATGACACCCCCCCGCTGAAATCCTTCGATGATCCATCGGCGCATATCCTCGAAGCGAACGCTGTCGAGGTTGCGCTCCGCACCATGCTCCAGCTTCCCTAATTCCCAGCCATAGACCGCGGGGTAGGAACCCGTGACTTCTTTGACGTCTGAGCGTCCAGGCTCAGCCCACCACGAGACGCCGTAGGCCAGATCGTCTTGGTGGCCATAAAGAATCGCCTGGGGAGCTAGGCGGTGCAGGTTAGCAAACAGGGCGCGGGTTTCCGCGGTGGCGTTTGGATCCGAAGGCGCTATCGCTGGTGGGTTGTGCTCAGCATACGGCATGCATCCGGCAAGCCATGCGCTCAGCAGCGCAGCGCCTCCTAGGGTAGGCCATTTCATAGCTGTTTGGCTTCTCGGTGCGTCAGGGCTTAACCATAATTATCAATACTTTTTATGAAATCAAGTTGAAGCGCTCTCGCTCAAGGGTTTTCACGACTTTTTTGCGTTTGCCCCTGCGATCAAAAAAACCAGGAAGGGACTTGCCTATAAAGTGCCTATGTTCTATTATTGAAGCGATTCGCACTTTAAAAAAACGATCTTTAAAAATGTTTTGAAAGGAGATGCCATATGGTCACTTTAGGTGTGCTTATTGGTAACCGGGGGTTTTTTCCAGCGCATCTTTGCACTGAGGGTCGAAGGCAGATTTTACAGGTATTGGAAGCTGAAGGTATTCGGCCATTGTTGCTACCTGAAGAGGCTACGCGTAACGGAGCTGTTGAAAGCCTGAATGAGGCCCGCCAGTACGCTGATTTTTTTAAAGCGCATCGCGATGAGCTCGATGGCATCCTAGTGAGCTTGCCGAACTTTGGTGACGAGCGCGCCATAGCCAACGCATTGCGCTGGGCTGGATTGGAAGTGCCTGTCTTGGTGCATGCTTTCCCGGACCGATCTGACCGCATGTCGATCAACTTTAGGCGTGACAGTTTTTGCGGCAAAATTTCCGTATGCAACAACCTCTACCAATATGGCATCCGCTACTCGCTGACGAGGCTGCATACGGTTGATCCCGAGAGCGAAGCCTTTCGGATTGACCTGCGGCGCTTTGCAGCGGTCTGCCGTGTCGTGCGTGCATTGCGGGGTGCGCGTATTGGGCAGATTGGAGCTCGGCCTGCAGCGTTTAATACGGTCCGCTACAGCGAGAAGCTGCTTGAGCGCACTGGCATCACTGTGGAGCCCTTGGATCTTTCGGAGCTTTTAGGTTGGATTCGGCGCATGGACGACCGCGATGCTTTGGTTCAGCAAAAACTCGAAGCCATTCGGGCCTATACAGAGGTGCAGAGCATTCCTCAAGAAAGCCTGCTCAAGCTGGCCAAGCTAGGGGTTGCTATTGACCGCTTTTTGCAGGAAAAGGAGTTGAAGGCAGTTGCTATTCAGTGTTGGACCGCGCTGGAAGAATTCTATGGCGTAGTGCCGTGCACGCCGATGAGCATGCTTAGCAATCAGCTCATTCCCAGCGCCTGCGAGGCCGACATTCCAGGTGTGGTTAGCATGTACCTGTTGCAGCAGGCTTCGCAAAAACCCGCGGCGCTGTTAGACTGGAACAACAACTACCGTGATGAGCTGGACAAAGGCGTTGTTTTTCATTGCAGCAACCTGCCAGCTGCTTTTTTTGAATCCCAGCGCATGGACTATCAAGAGATCATTGCTGGGACGGTTGGCAAGGAAAATACCTATGGTACAATCGTGGGGCGCATTGCCCCAGGGCCCTTTACGTTTTGTGGGCTGACCACCGACGAGTTCCGTGGGCGCGTGCGCGTCTACGTAGGCGAAGGGCGTTTTACCGACGATCCGCTCGAGACGTTTGGGGGCTATGGGGTGTTTGAGGTCCCGGGGTTGCAGCAGCTTCTGCGCTACATCTGCGCGAACGGGTTTCCCCACCACGTGGCCGCTACGCTGACGCATGTGGCCGATGCTGTAGCCGAAGCCCTAGCAACCTATATGGACTGGGAGGTCTACCGACACGTAGCCTGAAACCAACCAACGTTTGGGATTATGGCACCAACGTTTGCCATCGGTCTAGACTATGGTACCAATTCGGTTCGGGCGTTGATTGTCAACGTGCAAACCGGTGAGGAAGTCGGTACATGCGTCTTCCCGTACCCTTCGGGTGAGCAAGGGATCTTACTTGATGAGGCCGATCCTGATCTGGCCCGTCAGCATCCGGGCGATTACCTCGTGGGCGCTGAAGCCAGCATTCGTGGTGCACTGCAGCAAGCGCAACGCCATCCTGATTTTGATCCGGAGCGCGTCATTGGGATTGGGATCGATACGACAGGCTCTACCCCCTTGCCGGTTGATGCCCAAGGTCAGCCCCTGGCCTTTCACGAACGTTTTCGACATAACCTAAACGCTCAGGCCTGGCTATGGAAAGATCACACGAGCCATGCTGAAGCAGCAGAAATCACTGAAAAAGCCCGAGCACTGCGGCCGCACTACATTGCAAAGTATGGGGGCAGCTACAGCGCCGAGTGGTTTTGGGCAAAGATGCTGCACTGTCGCCGCGTAGATCCTGAGGTTTTTGAGGCGGCTTATACCTGGGTGGAAATTGCCGATTGGATTCCAGCCGTGCTGACAGGTACCGAGCATCCAGCGCGGTTGCGACGCTCGGTGTGTGCAGCAGGTCACAAAGCATTTTTTAGCCCAGAATGGGGAGGCTACCCAGACGAGGCGTTCCTGGAAGCCCTCGATCCAGCATTGGTGCGTGTGCGGCGTACGCTTCCCAATCGGGCTTACGACGTCTCGCAACCGGCGGGTCAGCTCACCCCTGCTTGGGCGGAACGGCTAGGGTTACCTGCAGGGATTCCCGTAGCTGTTGGGGCCTTCGACGCGCACTTAGGTGCCATTGGCGCGGGTATTGAACCCGGCGTGCTTGTTAAGATTATCGGGACCTCAACGTGCGATATCATGGTGGCACCAGCCGATACCCCGTTGGCCGACATTCCTGGTCTGTGCGGTATTGTGCGCGACTCGGTGTTGCCGGGATACTACGGCCTAGAAGCCGGACAATCAGCCGTTGGCGATATTTTTAACTGGTTTGTCCAAACCCTGCGCCCGCAGGGGCACGATCATGCTTCGCTTACCGAGGCCGCTGCCCGCCTGCGTCCGGGAGAAAGTGGCCTGTTGGCGCTGGATTGGCACAATGGCAACCGAACAGTACTGGTCGACCAGCGGCTTACGGGCCTCCTTGTAGGGCTAACGCTTCGCTCCTCGCCGGCCGAGATCTATCGGGCACTCATGGAGGCTACAGCCTTTGGTGCACGCGTGATTATGGAGCGCTTCGAGGCTTACGGGGTGCCCGTGAAGCGCGTTTTGGCCTGTGGCGGCATTCCGCCTAAAAACCCACTCCTCATGCAAATTTATGCCGATGTTATGGGGCGCCGCATTGAGCTGGCCCGCAGCGAGCTTACCTGTGCCTTAGGCGCAGCCATCAGCGGAGCGGTTGTCGCTGGAAGTCAAAAAGGCGGCTATGACCGGTTCGATGAAGCCATCCGGGCGATGACGGGTGTGCGCCCCGAAGCCTATGAACCTATCCCCGCGCATCGGCAGCTTTATGACGAGCTTTTTGCACTTTACAAGAATTTGCACGATGCCTTTGGGGTATCGGGCACGCAAATGGATCTTTATCCTGTGATGAAACGCTTGTTGGAGATTCGTGACAACGTATGGCATTCGAGAAGCTGAAGGCAGCGGTCTGGAAAGCCAACCAAGATATTGTGCGTCGAGGTTTGGTACAGCTTACCTGGGGCAATGCCAGTGGTGTAGACCGAGCAGCTGGCGTTATGGCGATCAAACCTAGTGGCATAGACTACGACCAGCTGCGACCGGAAGACATCGTGGTGCTAGAGTTGGAAAACGGGCGTGTCATCGAAGGCTCGCTGCGCCCATCGACGGATATGCCTACGCATCGGTACCTCTATCTCCACTTTCCCGAAATTGGGGGCATTGTGCATACGCACTCTCGGTATGCTGTTGCGTGGGCACAAGCCCGGCGGCCTATCCCCTGCTTGGGCACCACACACGCCGACTATTTTCGGGGGCCAATCCCGGTGACCCGGCCACTCTGGCCTGACGAGGTTGCCGAGGCCTATGAGCATCATACAGGAAGGGTCATCGTCGAGTGTTTTAAAACGCAGCAGCTTCACCCCTTAGAAATCCCTGGCGTGCTGGTGGCAGGACATGGTCCCTTTAGCTGGGGGGAAACTCCAGAAAAAGCCGTTGAGAATGCCCTCGTGCTTGAACTGGTGGCGGAAATGGCCCTTCACACCTACCTGTTACATCCTGAAGCCTCTGCGTTAGAAGCCTACGTGCTTGAAAAACATTTTAGCCGCAAACATGGCGCCCAGGCCTACTATGGACAGCGATAATCTGCTTTTCTTATAACCTAGGTGATATATGCCATGACGGTTTTAGACTGGTTGATTGTGGCGGCCTATTTTGGGATTTTGGCCGCGATAGTTTGGTGGTCTTCGCGACGGATCAAGACGTCGGCGGATTACTTTTTGGCGGGTCGGGAGGTTGGTTTTT